>Ga0065721_10049289_pt1 | contig 38658 bp, 39 predicted proteins | sample Mesricmetagenome_FD_59108 | JGI IMG/M metagenome (GOLD analysis project Ga0065721, IMG submission 59108) | Mesophilic microbial community from rice straw/compost enrichment Sample: eDNA_1 v2 (version 2) | ecosystem: Engineered > Solid waste > Grass > Composting > Bioreactor | place: USA: Davis... | reverse complement strand
CGAAACCGACAAGGCGACCATGGAGGTCGAGGCCGTCGACGAAGGCGTGGTTGAGGAGCTCCTGGTGCCGGAAGGCTCCGAAGGCGTGAAGGTGAACACCCCCATCGCGCGCCTCAGCGGCGAGGGCGCCGAGGCCGCCGCGCCTGCGCCCAAGGCCGAAGCCCCCAAGGCCGAAGCGCCAAAGGCTGAGCCGACAAAGGCCGAACCTCCCAAGGCCGAGGCGGCGAAGCCGGAGCCGAGAACAGCCGAACCTGCAAAGACGGAAGCGCCCGCGCCGGCGCCTTCGACGGCGCCTGGAGAACGGATCTTCGCCTCTCCCCTGGCCCGACGTATCGCGGAACAGAAGGGGCTCGACCTGCGGCAGGTCCAGGGCTCGGGTCCGCATGGGCGGATCATCAAGCGTGACGTTGAAGACGCCGCTCCTCAGGCGAAACCTGCGGCGCAGCCGGCCGGCGCGCCCGCGGCGGGCACTTCGGCTCCGCGTCCGGCGCAAACCCTCGCCCAGATGGGTATTCCCGACGGCAGCTACGATCTCATCCCCCTCGATGGAATGCGCAAGACCGTGGCGCGGCGGATGACCGACAGTTTCCGCGATGTCCCGCATTTCCCGCTCAACATCGATCTGGAGATCGATCAGTTGCTGGCCTCGCGGGCCAAGATCAACACCATGCTGGAAAAGCAGGGCGTGAAGGTCAGCGTGAACGACCTGGTGATCAAGGCCGCCGCCGTGGCGCTGAAGCAGGTGCCCGAGGCGAACGCCTCCTATTCGCCGGAAGGCATCGCCATGCACCACCACGCGGACATCGCCATCGCGGTGGCGCTGGATCATGGGCTGATCACCCCGATCATCCGCAAGGCGGAAACGAAGGGCCTGGCCCAGATCGCGCAAGAGGCCAAGGATTTGGCCGAGCGGGCGCGCAACAAGAAGCTCAAGCCTGAGGAATTCCAAGGCGGCACCTTCTCGATCTCCAACCTCGGCATGTTCGGGATCAAGAGCTTCGCCTCGATCATAAACGAGCCTCAGGGCGCGATCCTGTCGGTGGGCGTCGGTGAGAAGCGGCCCGTCGTACGAGGCGATCAGCTCGCGATCGCGACGGTGATGAGCGTGACCTTGACCTGCGACCATCGGGTGGTGGACGGCGCGATCGGCGCGCGTTGGTTGGCTGCGTTCAAGGCGCTGATCGAAGACCCGATCACGATGATCGTCTGAAGGTGAGTGATATGGATTTCGACGTCATCGTCATCGGCTCCGGTCCCGGCGGCTATGTAACGGCCATCCGGGCGAGCCAACTGGGCTTTAAGACCGCGATCGTGGAACGGGAGGCCCTGGGCGGCGTCTGCCTGAACTGGGGCTGCATTCCGACAAAAGCGCTGCTGAAGTCGGGCGAGGTTTACGAGACCCTCGGACATCTCGCGGACTACGGATTGAAGGTGGAGAAGGCGAGCTTCGACTTCGCCAAGGTGGTCGAGCGGTCGCGCAAGGTGGCGGGACAGCTCAACTCGGGCGTCGCCTTCCTGATGAAGAAGCACAAGATCGAGGTCATCGAGGGCGTCGCCAAACTGGAAAAGGGACAAGGCGCGCCGAAGGTGACCGTGGCGCTCAAGGCCGGCGGCTTACGCTCGGTGCAGGCCAAGCACGTCATCCTGGCGACCGGCGCGCGCGCCCGGACCCTGCCTGCCATTGGCTTGGAGCCGGACGGAGATCGCGTCTGGACCTATCGCGAGGCGATGGTCCCCAAGGCTGCGCCCAAGTCGCTGATCGTCATCGGCTCGGGCGCGATCGGCATCGAGTTCGCCAGCTTCTACCGGGCGCTCGGCTCGGAGGTGACGGTCATCGAGGCCCTGCCGCGGATCCTGCCGGTCGAGGACGAGGAAGTTTCGAAGGCGGCGCACAAGGCCTTCGAGAAACGCGGCTTGCAGTTCCGGGTCGGCGCCAGCGTCAAGAAGCTCAGCAAGTCCAAGACCGGCGTCACGGTCGAGTTGGAGGCCGGCGGCAAGGCCGAAAGCTTGCAGGCGGACGTGGCGATCGTCGCCGTCGGCATCGTGGGCAATGTCGAGGATCTGGGCCTCGAGGCCCTCGGGGTGAAGATCGAGAAAACGCACGTGGTGACGGACGATCACGGTTCGACCGGCGTCCCGGGCTTATATGCGATCGGTGACGTCGCCGGTCCGCCTTGGCTGGCGCACAAGGCGAGCCATGAGGGCGTTCACTGCGTCGAACATGTCGCGGGGCTGAAGCCTACCAACCTCACTTCACCCATCCCGGGCTGCACCTACTCGAACCCGCAGATCGCTTCGGTCGGCCTCACGGAAGCTCAAGCGAAGGAGCAGGGGATCGAGGTCAAGGTCGGACGTTTCCCCTTCCGCGTGAATGGCAAGGCGATCGCCTCCGGCGAAATCGAAGGCTTTGTGAAGACGGTGTTCGACGGCAAGACCGGCGCTCTGGTGGGGGCGCACATGATCGGCGCCGAAGTGACCGAGATGATCCAGGGATTTGCGCTGGCGATCACCATGGAGGCGACGGAGGCTGAACTGCAGGCCACCGTCTATCCGCACCCGACGATGAGCGAAGCCATGCACGAAGCCGCGCTCGACGCCTACGGTCGCGTGCTGCACATCTGAGAACCTGGGCGAGACGCCTGGTTGTTGACGGCTCCCCGATGTGGGGAGCCGCGGTCGGGCCTCAGAAGCGACGCCGTCTTCCCCGCATGCCGTCGAGGCTCCACGCCCCGGGACCGGCGAAGACCAAATACAGGAAGACGAAGCAGAAGAGGATCGCCGCCTCTCCGCCGTTCAATGCCGGCCAGAAGCTTTGCGGGGCATGGGCGATAAAGTACGCGAACGCCATCTGACCCGAGCAGACGAAGGCGGCGATGCGGGTGAAAAGGCCAAGCGCGATGAGGCCGCCCCCGATCACCTCGATCCACGCCGCCGCCATCAGCATGGGCGGCAGCGGATCGGGCGCGCCCGGTTGTGGTCCGGGGAACTGGATCAGCTTCATCAGGCCATGCTCCATGAAGAGCAGGGCGGTGATGATCCGCAACAGGCTCAACACCCGCGGGGCCCAGGTTTCCAGGCTCGACATCATCGGCAGTCCCTCCCAAGCGACGTCCGAGGACGCCCAAGCTCTGGGGATCAGGCAGCGCGGCGCCCGTCGGCCTCCGCCATCCGCGTGATCGCCACGTAGTCTGTCTTTCCCGTACCCAGAACGGGCACTTCTGTGACCTTGATGATCTTCCGCGGCACCGCGAGTTCCGGCGCGCCGATGGATTGCGCGTGAGCGACCAGCGGACCGGCCTCGGCGTCGCGGCGATCCGTCACCAGGACCAAGCGCTCGCCCTTCTTGGGATCGGGCATGGCGATGACCGCGTGGCGGCTGTCGGGCCATACGGCGGTGGCGATGTCCTCCGCGGCGGTGAGCGAAACCATCTCCCCACCGACCTTCGCGAAACGCTTCACCCGGCCAAGGATGGTCAGCCAGTTGTCGTCGCTTATGTCGACCACGTCGCCCGTATCGTGCCAGCCGTCGGGCGGAGGCTCGAGGACGCCGCCGGCGCCGAGATAGCCGGCCATGATGTTGGGACCGCGAACATAGAGGCGGCCGCCGCCAGGAATGCCCTCGACCGGCTCCAGTCGCGTCTCGATCGCGGGCAAAAGGCCCCCGACCGTGCCACGGCGGTTGTCGGTCGGCTTGTTCACGGCGATCACGGGAGAGGCCTCGGTCGCGCCGTAGCCTTCCAGCACGGGCACGTCACCAAAGCGCTCACGGATAAGGTTGTGAGTCTCCTCGCGCACCTTTTCGGCGCCGCAGACGATGAACTGCAGGCCTGAGAGTTCGTCAGGCTCGGCCGCGCGCGCGTACTGGTTGACGAAGGTGTCGGTGGCCAGAAGCAGCGAAGCCTTGGAGTCCTTCACGAGCGGGGGAATCTGCTTGGTGTGCAGGGGCGAGGGATATTCGAAGGCCTTCATGCCGGTGAGAATCGGCAGCAGCACGCCGCCGGTCAGGCCGAAACAGTGGAAGGTCGGGAGGGGATTGAACATCACCCAGTTCGGATCGAGCGGAATATGGGCGGCGATCTGCTCGACGTTCGCGATCAGGTTCGACTGGCTTAGCACTACGCCGCGCGGCGCGCCGAAGCTGCCGGAGGTGAACAGGATCACCCCGGGCGCGGAGGGCTTCGTTTCGGCGCGGAAGCGCTTCGGGAAGGCGGCGGCGGTCGCAGCGAACAGCTTGTCGCCGAGGGAGATCTTCTCGCGCACCTCTTCGAGGTAGGTGATCTCGGCCAGCGGCTCGAGCGCGTCGATGAGGTCGTGCAGCTTGCCCTGCTCGATGAAGCGGTGGGCGGTCAGCACCCGCTTCACATCGGCGAGTTCGCAGGCCGCCTTCAGATTTCGGATGCCGGCCGTGAAGTTCAGCATGGTCGGCGTGCGGCCGAAGGCGTGCAGGGCGAAGAAGGTGACGACCGCGCCGGCGCTCGCCGGCAGCATGATGCCCACATGCTCACCCGGCTTGGTCATGGCCGCGATTTTGCGCCCCAGCGCGAAGGCGGCGCGCATGAGATCGGTGTAGGTCAGCGGGTTGCGTTCCTGGTCTTCCAGGATCGGCTTCTTGGCGCCGTAAGTGGCGCGCGCGTCAATGAGCGCATCAAACAGCGACCGCTCAGTCGAACGCAGATCAAAGGAACGCGACAAAGACGAAAGACCTCCCCGAATATCTCGTCGTTCTGGTTTGTTGCGAGGGTACTGCTCGCCCAGAGGCTTGAAAAGATGCGTAACAGGTCGTGAGCTTCGCTTCGCCCGTCAAGAGCCGCGTGCGCTAAGGCGCCGCGGAGGTCCTTGAAAACGCGACGGTTCGCCGTTGTGCGGTCCGATCGGAGACGAACGCGCTCACCGCGCTCAGCCATGGCTTACGCCACTTGTCCGCCTCGAGGTGCATCGCTGAGTGGGCGCCGCTGATCTCTGTTTCGGAGCAGGCGGGCGCGGCCTTACAGAGTTCGGACGCGGCGTGATTAGCGTTGATCATCAGGATGGGTCTGTCCAGGCGATGTGGCGCGGAGACCAAGGTCCGACTGACGGTCTCGAAGGCGCGCCTCCAGCCAAGGCTCGGTCCCGAAAGGCGCAAGTCCGGTCTGCTGGTCATCCAAGCCTGGCGTAAACGACCGCGGAGCTCGTCGTGCGTGCGTCCCAGAGCGCGGTCATCGGGGCCATCTTGCGACCAGGGTCGCCAGCCGGGAGGAGGAACGTCGAGCCGTTGGATCGCGCTGAGAAGCGGCCGGGCCGGCTGCTGTGCGAGTTCGGCCGAGCTGGCCACCAGCCCGTCTATGGGAAGCCGGTTGCGAACCGCCTCCAGCCCAACCGCCGCTCCGTCTGCGTGCGTGAGGAGGATGACCACGTCATCTGACCGCGGTTTCACCACCGATAGCAGAAAGGTCCGTAGCGCGGCCGTCTCGACGTCGAAGCTCGGGATGAAGCCGAGGTCGGCGGGGGCGACATAGCGGCCCGAGCCGCCTTGTCCTGCGCGATCGAGGATCCAGACGGTGTGGCCTGCCGTGATGAGGTCGGAGGCGGTCTCGAACCACACTTCCGCAGGCTCGCCATAGCCGGGAATGATCACGACTATGGCCAGGGGAACGCGGTCAGGGCTGCTGACGCCATAGCGCTGCTGGGGCGTGCTGCCGATGAGCCCCCAGGTCCAGCCCTCCGGGGGCGCGAAGCGCGGAGAGATCGACGAGGGTAGTTCGCCGCCGCCCATGGGATCGCCCGAACGGTCGCCGCAGGCTGCGAGCACCAGGACCACGAAGACGAGCAGGCTGGCTCGAACCATGGCGAAGTTTGAGCATGTGGTGAGGCTGTGCTCAATCGCGCCTTGATCAAGGACGGTAGAAAGCCGATCTAGGCCTTATGGCGACCGTCATCGACACCATCGGGGGCCAACGGCCCCGGCACCCTGAAAAGCAGTCCCGGCCCGACACGCCGGTCTTGCGCAAACCCGAGTGGCTGCGTGTCCGCGCGCCAGGCTCGGCCGGCTACAACGCGACCCGCGACATCGTGAAGACGCACGGCTTGGTGACGGTCTGCGAAGAGGCGGCATGCCCGAACATCGGGGAGTGCTGGAGCCAAAGCCACGCGACCATGATGATCATGGGCGAAATCTGCACGCGCGCCTGCGCCTTCTGCAACGTGGCGACGGGGAAGCCTAATCCGCTCGATCCCACCGAGCCGGCTCGCGTCGCCGACGCGGTGGCGAAGATGGGCCTGAAACATGTGGTGATCACCTCGGTCGATCGCGACGACCTTTCCGATGGTGGGGCGGCGCACTTCGCCGCCGTCGTCCATGCGATCCGCGCGGCTGCGCCGGGCACGACGGTCGAGATCCTGACGCCGGACTTCCTGCGCAAGGCCCCCAGCGCCGCGGAGATCGTCATCGATTCCAAGCCGGACGTGTTCAATCACAACCTGGAGACCGTGCCGCGGCTCTACCTCTCTATCCGCCCTGGCGCGCGCTACTACCATTCGCTGCGCCTGCTTGAGCGGGTGAAGGAGCGGGACCCGAACCAGTTCACCAAGTCAGGCCTCATGGTCGGCCTTGGCGAGGCCAAGGAAGAGGTCATGCAGGTCATGGACGACATGCGGTCGGCGGGCGTCGACTTCCTCACCATCGGCCAATACCTCCAGCCGACCCGCAAGCATGCGGCGGTCGATCGCTTCGTCACGCCGGACGAGTTCAAGGCCTATGAGGAAATCGCCCGGGCGAAGGGATTCCTGATGGTGTCGGCGAGCCCGCTCACCCGATCGTCTCATCACGCTGGCGAGGATTTCGCCAGGCTCAAGGCGGCGCGCCTTGCCAAGGATGCGGCGGCCTGACGCTTGCCGCGCTATCACATCGAAAAGGTGCTGCCCTACAGCCCCGACCAACTCTTCAAGCTGGTCGGCGACGTGGACGCCTATCCTGAATTCGTGCCGTGGATCCAGTCGATGCGGACCTGGAACGCCCGAACCGACGGGGAGGGCGTGACCCTGGTTGACGCCCAGGCGGCGGTCGGCTTCTCGTTCCTGAAGGAGAAGTTCTCGACCCGCGTGCGTCGCGACGCGGCGGCGCGGCAGATCGACGTCCAGCTGCTTTCGGGGCCGTTCAAGCACCTGGTCAACCGCTGGCGCTTCGTGGAGGCGCCGGGAGGGACCAAGATCGAGTTCGACATCGATTTCGAGTTCAAGTCACGGCTCCTCTCAGGCGTGCTGGCGGCCAACTTCCACCACGCCGTGGACAAGCTCATGTCCTGCTTCGAGGGACGGGCGAAGAGCCTCTATCCCGCCGTCTGAGCGAACGTGTGAGGCCGGGCGGCGCCAGGCCTCACACCTAACGCTAGCGTCGTCTGATGAGCCCGAGCAGGAACAGCAGGATGATCGCGCCCAGGGTGGCGACGATGAAGCTGCCGATCCAGCCGCCGTATCCGATATTCAGCATGCTGGCGATCCAGCCGCCGAGCAGTGCGCCCACAACGCCCACGAGCAGGTTCGTCAGTAGGCCATGATCCCGCTTCATGACCTTTTCGGCGACGAAGCCGGCTGCGATCCCGATAACGATCCAGCCGATGATACCCACGCCTTCCATAGGAAGCCCTCCGGTTGAGTCCCGCTAACCAAATGCGGTCAAGCTTCCGTGGTTCCGCCGCCCCGGCATGGACCTTCGCGGCGATCTCCGATAGCGGATCGCGATAGGACCGCTTTGAAGAGCCTCAATCCGTAAGACATGACCTCGTTTCTCCGTTCTGACCGGTCTCGTCCGGTCGCGATCTGGCTGTTCGTCGTGGCCGCGCTGGTGTTGGCGATGGTGGTCGTCGGAGGCGCGACCCGGCTGACCGACTCGGGCCTCTCGATCACGGAGTGGAAGCCGGTCACCGGCGCCGTGCCGCCCATGTCTCAGCAGGACTGGGCCGAGGAGTTCGCCCGCTACAAGGAGATCCCGCAGTACCAGCAGGTGAACCGCGGCATGAGCCTGGCGGAGTTCAAGACCATCTACTGGTGGGAATGGAGCCACCGGCTGCTCGGCCGCCTGGTCGGCTTCGCCTTCGCGGTCCCGTTCGCCTACTTCCTGATCAGGCGCGAGCTGCCGCGGCGGCTGATCCCGCGCTGCATAGGCCTCTTCCTGCTGGGCGGGCTGCAGGGGGCGGTGGGCTGGTGGATGGTCGCCAGCGGCCTTTCGGAGCGCGTCTCGGTCGCGCCTGAGCGGCTGGCGACCCACCTTGGCCTCGCCTTCGCCCTGCTCGGCGCGCTGGTCTGGACGGCGCTCGACGCCTGGGCCGGCGCCCCACGCCAAACCGTGCCCAGTCCGTGGAAGCAGGGGACGTTGGCGCTGATCGGGCTGATCTTCCTGCAGATCCTGCTGGGCGCGCTGGTCGCCGGCAACGACGCTGGCCTGGTCTACAACGACTGGCCGCTGATGAACGGCGCCTTCCTTCCGAAGGACTATGGAGCCGGCTCGCTGTGGGCGACCATCGCCCACAGCCAGGCCGCGGTGCAGTTCAACCACCGCATGGTGGCCTATCTGCTGACCATAGTAGGGATCGCCATGGCGTGGGTGGCCAGCCGCTCGAGCTACCTGCCGGCGGAAGCCAAGCTGCTCGCCCTGGCGACGGCCGGGACGATCGTGCTGCAGGCGCTGCTGGGCGTGATGACCCTGATCTTCGCCGTCCCGATCAGCCTGGGCGTGGCCCACCAGGTGATGGCGGCGATCGTGCTGTCCCTGGCGGTGGCCTTCGCCTGGCGCGTGCGGCGGCCTTGAGCCGAATTAGCGACACGAAGGGAGGACCGGGCTGTTTTCGGGGCGCGGCGAGGTCTGCGGTATTATAATACCGCATGCGGCAAAGCCTTGTCGTACAACGATTTGCGCCGCCTTCGAGCAATCGGTGTTGACAGGAGAGGCGAGGGCAAGTACTAGCCGCGCCCTCGCCGGGACCGTTTGTCCCGCCAACCTAACGGACCCGTTCCCATGATGAAGACGACGGCTTCTCTGAAGCCCGCCGACGTCGAGAAGAAGTGGATCGTGATCGACGCTGAGAACGCCGTGGTCGGCCGTCTCGCCTCGTTCATCGCCATGCGTCTTCGCGGCAAGCACCGCCCGGACTACACCCCGCACGTCGATTGCGGCGACTATGTCGTCGTCGTCAACGCCGACAAGGTGAAGTTCACCGGCAAGAAGCTGACGGACAAGAAGTACTACTGGCACACCGGCTATCCGGGCGGCATCAAGGAGCGCACCGCGGACAAGATCCTCGGCGGCAAGTATCCCGAGCGCATCCTGGAAAAGGCTGTCGAGCGCATGCTGCCCAAGGAAAGCCCGCTGGCCCGCAAGCAGATGACGCACCTGCGCATCTACAACAGCGGCGAGCATCCGCACGAGGCGCAAAACCCCGAGACCATCGCGTTCGCCTCGCTGAACGCCAAGAACGTGCGGAGCCTGTAAGACAGATGTCCGAGACCCAAGGTTTCGAGGCCCTGCAAGGCCTCTCGTCCACCGCCCAGGCCGCTCCGGCCGAGCCCAAGATCGACGCCCAAGGCCGCGCCTACGCCACCGGCAAGCGCAAGAACGCCGTCGCCCGCGTCTGGATCAAGCCGGGCAAGGGCACGATCACCATCAACGGCCGTGACCAGGAAGTGTACTTCGCCCGTCCGGTGCTGCGCATGATGATCGCCCAGCCGCTGCAGGTGACCGACCGCCTCGGCCAGTTCGACGTCGAGATCTCCGTCCACGGCTCGGGCCTCTCGGGCCAAGCCGGCGCGATCCGTCACGGCCTCTCCAAGGCCCTGACCTATTACGAGCCGGCCCTGCGCCCGGTGCTCAAGCCGCACGGCTTCCTGACCCGCGACAGCCGCGTGGTCGAGCGGAAGAAGTACGGCCGCGCCAAGGCCCGACGCAGCTTCCAGTTCTCGAAGCGCTAACCGCGCGCGAGCACTCGCGTTTGGATGGGGCGCTTCGGCTTTCCGAAGCGCCCTTTCTTTCTGTCCCAACCCCCGCTTTCGCGGAGTTCGACATGGCCCACACAGTCTTCATCGATGGCGAAGCCGGCACCACGGGCTTGCAGATCCGTCAGCGCCTGGAGGGCCGCCGCGATCTGGAGGTGGTCTCCATCGATCCGGCCAAGCGCAAGGACCCGCAGGCGCGGGCCGAACTGCTCAACGGCGCCGACGCCGTGGTGCTCTGCCTGCCCGACGACGCGGCCAGGGAAGCGGTCAGCCTGATCAGCTCGAACACCGTCAAGGTGGTGGACGCCTCGACGGCGCACCGGACGGCGCCCGGCTGGACCTATGGCTTTGCGGAAATGGACAAGGCCCAGCGCGCCGCCATCGCCGAGTCCACCCGGGTCAGCAATCCGGGCTGCTATCCCACCGGCTTCATCGGCCTGGTGCGGCCGCTCACGGCGGCCGGCCTGCTGCCGAAGGACTGGCCGGTCACGGTCAATGCGATCTCGGGATATTCAGGCGGCGGCAAGGGACTTATCGCCGAGTTCGAAGGCGAGGACCCGGCGACCGACGCGTTCCGGGCCTATGGCCTGAACCTCCAGCACAAGCATCTGGGCGAGATGCAGCTGTTCAGCGGGCTTGCGCATGCGCCGGTGTTCGCGCCGGCGGTGGGGCGCTACGCCCAGGGCATGATCGTCGAAGTGCCGCTGCAGCTCTGGGCGCTGCCCGGCAAGCCGCAGCCCGAGGATCTGCGCGCGGCGCTGGCCGCCGCCTATGAGGGCGAAGCCTTCGTCGAGGTCGCCTCGGCCGAGGAATGCGCAAGCCTACAGAAGGCGCGCGCGGGCGCGGCCGGCTATGTGGCCGCGCTCGATCCGGAGGCCCTGAACGACACCAACCGCATGCGGCTGTTCGTCTTCGGCAACGAGGAACGCGGTCAGGCGCGGCTGGTCGCCCTGCTCGACAATCTCGGCAAGGGCGCCTCGGGCGCGGCGGTGCAGAACCTCAACATCATGCTCGGCCTGCCCGAGGACGCGGGCCTGTGATGCTGCGGCGGGCGCGACCGGAGGACTCCTCAGTTTGCGCCCGCATCCAATGGGAGGCGAGCCGCGTCTCCCTGCCGTTCCTGCCGCAGGAGCCGTTCGGTGAGGGCATACTGACCTTTTTCGCGACGAGGCTGCTGCCGGAGAACGACGTGTGGATCGCCGAGCGGAACGGCGAGGCGGCCGGCTACGTCGCCTTTCATCCGGGTTGGCTGGAGCATCTCTATGTCCTCCCCGAGCACCAGGGCGCGGGCCTTGGACCTGCATTGCTGGCCAAGGCGCTCGAGGACGGCTCGCCGCGCAAGCTCTGGACCTTCCAGAAGAACTTGCGGGCGCGGCGGTTCTACGAGCAGCGGGGATGGTCGCTGGTGGAGCTGACCGACGGCTCGGGCAACCGCGAGAAGGAGCCGGACGCGCTCTACGCCTGGCCCGGAAGGTGAGGCGGTCCGAGGTCATCGCTCCGCGGTTGCGCCGATCCCCTCGACCACGATGCGGATGAGACGCCTGATCTCGTCCTCGCCTAGCGCCCCGGCGGACAAGGCCGTCAGCATGGCCTGTCCATAGATGCCGAGGAGGACCAGGGCGAGGAAATTGGGATCTTCGTCTTGGCGGATTGCGCCCTGCCGTTGACCCATCGCCAGCACATCCCGGACGAGACCCTGGAAGGACGGACGTTCGGCCGGGGGCGTAAGGGTGGGCCGGTCGACCGGTGCGAGCGCCATGCGGGCGAGGGAGGGATTGGCTAGGCACCAGGCGGCGCTGTCGAGAAGGATGGTCTCCAGCAGGCTGACTACATCCTCATTGGCCGCCATGCGGACTCGGTAGGCCGTGTCGTTGGCCTCCACCCGCGCGATCAGCCGCAGGGCGATGTCCTCCTTCGACTGGAACAGGTTGTACACGGTCTTGCGGGTCAGCCCGGCGCGCTTGGCGATCTCCTCCATAGAGGTGTTCGGGAAGCCCAACTCCCGGAACGCCAGATCAGCGGCGTCGAGGATCAGGGTTCGCGACCGGTCGGTGCGCTTTGGGCTTGGCATGAATATACAGTAGTGTAATTTTACCCAACTGTGAACAAACATGTGGGGCGGCGATGCCTGTGGCGCTTGAGGAGTTCGGCCCTCAGATCTGGATCGCCGACGGTCCGATCGTGACCGCCGCCGCCGGCTTCCGTTATCCCACCCGCATGGCGGTGATCCGGTTGGCCGACCGAGGCTTGTTCGTCTGGTCTCCTGTCGCGCTCGCCGCAGATCTCCGCGCCGCCGTGGATGAATTGGGCGAGGTGAAACACATCATCGCGCCCAACTCGCTCCACGACACCTTCCTGGCCGAATGGCGGCGGGCCTATCCGGCCGCCAGACTCTACGCGCCGCCCGGCTTGCGGCGGCGGCGAAAGGATCTTGCCTTCGATGGGGACCTCGGGGATGCGCCCCCGGCCGCCTGGGTCGGGGAAATCGACCAGGTCCAGATGCGCGGCAACCTGATCACGACGGAAATCGTGTTCTTTCATCGGGCCAGCCGGACGGCGATGTTCACCGACCTGATCCAGCACTTCAGTCCCACCTGGTTTTCAGGATGGCGTAAACTCGTCGCGCGGTTGGACCTGATGACCGGCCGAGAGCCCACGGTGCCCCGGAAGTTTCGCAACGCCTTCATCCATCGCCGTGTCGCGCGGGCGGCGTTATGGCGAATCCTCGCCTGGCCTGCCGAACGGGTCCTGATGGCTCACGCAGCTCCCGTTCGGTCGAATGGCCGTGCGTTCATCGCGCGCGCGTTCCACTGGCTGGACCCCGCCTAGAGGCGAACCGGTCCCGGTCATGGGCCGCTTTTGCTGCCGACCTCAGACGGTCGATTTCGGCGACGGTGCGCATAGCATCGTGCTCGCCCCGCTACGCAGCCTCGATGTCGGTCTTGGAGAAGTCGTCGCCGGTGAACAGCAGGGGGCGCCCGAGCTCTCGGGCCAAGGCGTAGGCGAAGCAGTCGCCGAAGTTCAGGGATGCTGCATGAGCGCCCTTGCCCCAGCGGGCGTAGGCCTCAGCGACTTTGGTCGCACCGGCGCCTGAAACCGGGACGATCTCAAAGCCAAGTCCTTCGACAAGCGCACTCATCTCGCCACCGATGTTCCGCCGACCGGCGACGATCATGGCCTCCGCTAAGGTGCCGGCTGAGATCAGCACTTCGGCCTGCCTTTCGAGCGCCGCGATGCAGCGCTCGGCTTCGGGTTCGCCGAGGAGGATCGCCATCAGTGCGGAGGTGTCGACAACGATCACCCCGGCAGGCCGTCGTCGTCGTAGAGAAAGTCCTGGCTCCTGGCCGCGCTGACGCCTTCGACAGCCTTCCGGGAGGCTTGCCGGCGAAGCGTCTCCATGACCCTGCGGCGAGCCGCGGGGGCGCCGACCGACTTGATCGCCACGAGGCGGGCCGCGGGTTGGCCGTGGCGCGTCAACACAATGTCATCGCCTGCCTCCGCCCTGCGTACGAGGTCGGTGAGTTGGGCCTTCGCGTCGGTCACGGAAATCCGCACAGCCACGTTCCGCCTAGATGATGGACCAGCCCAAATATAGACCATCGAATGGTCCAATTCAATCAAGCGGGTCTCCTCTGCGAAAGGAGGCGTGTCTTGCGCCTGGCTGCATGGAAACGCGGGCGAGCGCAGCCGGACCGCTGCGCGCATCGCCCTTAGCGGCGCAGCTTGCATCCTGGCGCGGAAGGGCATCGTATCTGCGCATGAGCAAGATCGATCGACGTGCGTTTCTCAGCGGGTCGGCCTTGGCCGCGGCGCCTGGTCTGGCGCTCGGCGCGAACGATCCCTACGCGGCTTCGCCCTGGCGCAAGCTGAGCGACGCGGAGTGGCGCAAGCGCCTGGACCGGGCGACCTATAACGTGCTGCGCAAGGAGGCCACGGAGCTGGCCGGGACCAGTCCCCTCAACAAGGAGAAGCGGCGGGGGACCTATGTTTGCGCCGGCTGCGCCCTGCCGCTCTTCAAGTCGGATTGGAAATTCGAGAGCGGCACCGGCTGGCCCAGCTTCTACACCTATATCAAGGGCTCGCTGGGCAAGAAGACCGACCACAGGATCGGCGTCGCGCGGACGGAATACCACTGTGCGCGATGCCTGGGACATCAGGGGCACGTGTTCCCCGATGGGCCGCGGCCGACCGGGCTGAGATACTGCAACAACGGCGATGCGCTGAGGTTCGTGACGGCGTGAGTTGAGGCGCTTTTCGGGCGACCGCGGTTGGGCCGAGAGGCCGTTCCCCCTCACCCGACCTCTCCCCGCAGGCGGTAGGGCTATCGCATACGACCGAAGTTCCGCTCGCCTAATCCGTTCCGATCGTCATCCCCGACCGCGCATGCGTGTCGGGGACCCATACGCACCCGACTTTTCAGCAAGCCTCGGCGTCTATCGATGGCCGGGACCTGCCGGCCCGGCCATGACGAAGTGATAGAGAAAGTCCATATGCGATAGCCCTGCCGCAGACGGGGAGAGGACGGGTGAAGGGGAAAGCGCCTGCCTCACCCCTGCCCGATGCGGCCCGGCGCGGGCAGGACGTCGATCAGTTCGATGCGGAAGATCAGCACGCTGTTGGGCGGAATCTCCCCGCCGCCGGCGCCCTCTTCGCCATAGCCCATCTCCGGCGGCACATAGAGGATCCACTCATCCCCCGGCCGCATGAGCTGCAGGGCTTCCTTCCAGGCGGGGATCAGGGCCGGCAGCGGCATGGCCGCCGGCGCGCCGCGCTCATAGGACGAATCGAACACCTTTCCGGAGGCGAGCTTGCCCTCGTAGTGGACCTTCACCTCGTCGTCCGGGCCGGGCTTCAGCCCCGTGGCCGGACCGGAGCGGACGATCTTGTACTGCACGCCCGAGGGCAGGCTCTTGACCCCCTCGGCCTTGGCGTTCGCGGTCATGAAGCTCTTGGCCTCGGCCGCCGACTTCTCCAGATCGGCGGGCCTGATCTCGGCGCCGCGCGAGCAGGCGGTCAGCGCCAGGGCGGCGAGCAGGGGCAGGATCAGTTTCATCTAAAGGCCTTCCTAGACGGCGCGCGGCGGATAGCCGTGGTCGCGCAGCGCGTCCATGATTTCCTGGGTGTGCTGGGCGTCACGGGTTTCGATCATGATGTCGAACTCCGCGCCCTTGGCCGGCACGTCGAGCGCCAAGCGGTTATGGGCCACCTCGACGATATTCGCGCCCATCTGCCCGATGACCGCAGAGACGGTGGCCAGCAGGCCCGGCCGGTCGTCGCCGATGATCCGCAGGCTGACCAGCCGTTGGTCGCGCACCAGTTCGCGGGTCAGGACCGAGGCCAGCAGCCGCGTGTCGATATTGCCGCCGGTGACGATCAGCCCGACCTTCTTGCCCTTGAACTTTCCAGGATAGGCCAGCAGGGCCGCGAGCGAGGCCGCGCCGGCGCCCTCGACCACCGTCTTCTCGACATTGCAGTAGAGCGCCACGGCCCGCTCGAAATGCGGCTCTTCGATCAGCAGCACGTCGTCCAGCAGCGGCCGGGCGATGGCGTAGGAGAGATCGCCCACCTGCTTGACCGCGATGCCTTCGGCGATGGTCGCGCCGCCTCCGGTCACCGTCGCGCCGTTCACGCCGCGCATCTTGGCGGTGAACGAGGGGTACATGGCCGGCTCCACCCCGACCACCTCGATACGCGGATCGAGCGACTTGGCCACGGTCGCGCAGCCGGCGATCAGGCCGCCGCCGCCGATCGGGATCGGCAGGGCTTCGAGATCGGGCACGTCCTCGAACATCTCGAGCGCCACCGTGCCCTGGCCGGCCATCACCTGCAGGTCGTTGAACGGGTGGACGAAGGCGAGGTCCCGCTCGTCGCGCAAACGCAAAGCCACCTGCGAGGCTTCGTCGTAATTGTCGCCGTCCAGGACGACATTGGCGCCATGGTTGCGGGTCTGCTGGACCTTCACGAAAGGGGTGGACCGCGGCATCACGATCGTCACCGGAATGCCGAGGCGGGAGGCGTGATAGGCCAGGCCTTGGCTATGGTTGCCGGCGGAGGCGGCGATCACCCCACGGCCGCGCTCGTTGTCGGAAAGCTGCAGCAGCGTGTTCAGCGCCCCTCGCTCCTTGTAGGCGGCGGTGAACTGCAGGTTCTCGAACTTCACCCACACCTCGGCCCCGGTAATCTCCGACAGCGTCCGCGAGTGGCGGCAGGGCGTGCGTTCGATGTGCCCTTTCAGCCGGTCTGCGGCGGCGCGGATGTCGTCGATGGATAGGGTCATGTCGGAGCCGATGTGGGAGGTGGGCCACGTCTAACGGCCTCGTCCCTTCACGGCAATGGAGCCGCCGGGATATGCAACGCCTATGACCCAGATGCCGCACATCCCTAAGGAGGCGAGCGCCGCCCAGGCGATCGAGCTGCTCTCGGCCGCCGGATGGCGGGAGGTCGGGATCGGCGACTGGTCCTGGGTCCTGGCCGACCCAGAGGATAGGCTGGCGGCTCGGGTGACGCCCTTCGACCCCGCCTATCTGCTGCACGCGAAGGCGGCGCTGGAAGGAAAACCCAACAGATGGCTGCCGCGGGTGGAGGCCATCCTTCCGCTGTCGGGGGATGGCCACGTCGTGCTGATGGAGCGGCTCTGGCCTGCGGACGAAGAAGCCGCGGCGGCCTTCTGCGCCGCCCTGGGAATCCGCAACGAGAGCGGCTACCAGCTCCGCACGGACCTCGCCTTTCCGGACGCGGATGATGATCTCGCCCGGCTTCGCGAACGCATTCTGGCGCTCAGCGCCGAAGGCGCGCGACGCTACCGCCTCTGGGGCGGCTCGGACGTGCGGCCCGGCAATGTGATGGCCGACGCTTCAGGCCGGCTGAAACTGGTCGATCCGGTGTTCCTTCGCGGCCTTTCGGTGCTGGAGGCCATCCAGGCCGGGGAACGCGAGCTGCTTGCCGACTTCACCCTCCAGCAGCTTCAGGCCTTCCTGACCATTCCGCCGTTCAAGCCCGGCCCCGAGACGGATGAGGTGCGAGCCAAGCTCGCCGCCCTCTACGCCTAGAGCAGTTCTGTCCGCCCCTTCGCCTTCAGCGCCTCGACTCCCTCGCGGACCTCGGTCGTAGCGTCGCGGCGGGTGACCAGGACGACCCCGTTCTCCACCACCACGACGAGGTCTTCCACCCCGGCCAGCACCACCGCGGGACCATCCGTTCGAGCCAGGCAGTTGCGCGTGGCGACCGCCGTGACGTCGCCATCCAGGGCGTCCCCGCGCTCGGTCCGATCGGAGAGCTCCCAAAGCGCGCCCCAATTGCCCACGTCGGCCCAGCCGATGTCGGCCTCGACCACGCTCGCCCGATCGGTCTTCTCCATGACCGCGACATCGATGGCGATGTTGGGGGAGGCGAGGAAGGCCTCCGATAGCGCCACCACGTCCCCCGCCCGCGCCGCGCCCTTCACCGCCGCCTCGGCCGCCGCGGCCACCTCGGGCGCCAGGCGCCTCGCCTCGGCGAGGAAGGCTCCGGCCTTGAAGAGGAACATGCCTCCGTTCCAGGTGTAGTTCGGATCGGCGACGAAACGCTGCGCCGTCGCCAGGTCCGGCTTCTCCACGAAGCTCGCCACCTTGCGCACCTCGCCCTGTCCTTGCGCCTGGATATAGCCGTAGATCGTGGCGGGTCCGGTCGGCTTGAGGCCCAGCAGCACGATCTCCCCGGCCTCCGCCGCCGCCCGGCCGGCCGCGATGGCGCGGTGCAGGGCCGGAACGTCGGCGACGAGGTTGTCGGCGTGCATCAGCACCATCAGCGCCTCGGGATCGATCTCTGCGCCATAGGCTGCGGCAGCCACCGAGGCGGGCGCGGTGTTGCGCGGCGCGGGCTCGGTGATGAGCGCCTGGGGCCTGACCCCCGCCGTCGCCAGCTGCTCCCGCGCCAGGTCCGCGTGCGGCGCCGCACAGATCACCACCGGCGCGGCGAAGCCCTCTCCCGCCAGCCGCAGGGCGGTGTCCTGAATCAACGTGTTCGCCCCGCCCAGCCGATGGAACTGCTTGGGCCTCGCGTTGCGCGAGAGGGGCCAGAGCCTCGTGCCGGCCCCGCCTGACATCAGTACGGGGATGATTTCGCTCGTCTCGGCCAAGGTCGCCTCTCGGAAAAGATGATGGTGGGCCTTCGATATCGGCTCGCGCCCTGCGGCGAAACCGGTCGCCGCGGGGGTGCGGCTCGCGCTATAGAATGGCCAATGTGAGCGTAAGTGTGATGACTGCCGGAAAACCTGCCCGTCCCGCCCTGTTTCTTGACCGCGACGGCGTCCTCAACGAGGACCCGGGCTATGTGCATCGCTGGGAGGATTTCCACTGGATTCCCGGCGCCCGCGAAGCCGTCGCCGCCTTCAACGCCGCCGGCTGGTGGGTCTTTGTGGTGACCAATCAATCCGGTGTGGGCCGCGGCTATTACGCCGAGGACGACGTCATCGCCCTGCACGCCAAGATGAGCGAAAGCCTCGCCGAGGCCGGCGCCCGGATCGACGCCTTCTACTACTGCCCCCACCACCCGGAGGCGCAGCTGGAGGTCTATCGGCACCCCGATCCGCCGGACCGCAAACCCAACCCAGGCATGATCTTGCGCGCGCTTGCTGAGTGGCCGGTAGATCTCTCCCGCTCGATCATGGTCGGCGACAAGGAGTCGGACCTGGAAGCGGCGCGTCGCGCCGGCGTTCGCGGCCTGCATTTCACTGGCGGCGACCTCTCTGAATTCCTCAGGGCGGAGCTGATACCCGCCTGATCCCGGCTGAGCTGGCCCACCTCCAAGCGTGACCATAATGTCGCACGGCGGCGATTCATGCCCGGATTTTGCGACGCGTGCGTCAAAAAATACCTTTCGAGCCCTTGATACCCCTACGTCACCCCTCTATATGCACTGCAGCATTTGTTGCAGCGCACAAAAGGAGACGGACATGGCTCGGGCCATCGAAAACGTCATCGACCGGCTGATGGGTCCGTTCGCCCGCGAACTGGCGCGCATGCCGGCCTCGTCCTTCCGCTACCTGATTGGCGGATTCTAAGGACGCCGACGGCGGCGTTCCCCTCCCCCCACCGCCGCCGACGGCCCCTTAGACGCGAAACGCCGCCCCGTCCTCCCCGGGGCGGCGTTTTTTATTTCCAGGCCTAGTCGCGCGAGCCGTAGTCGCCATCGCCAATCGGCATGCCCGGCGGAAGCTCCGGCTTCAGCTTCGGCGCCGCGAGTGAGGCAAGCAGCTCGCGGTCGCCCAATAGGGCGATCAGCCGTTGCCGATGGGCGCGCTCGGCGTCGTCGGCCCCGCCCTTGAGCCGTCCCGGCAAGGCCGCCAGCCGCGCGCTGATCTCGGACGCCGCCTCAGGCGGGACCTTCGGGTCACGCGCCGCATTGGCGAGGTCGAGCACCAGCCGGGTCTGCAAGCGTCGCGCAATCTCCGCTTCGCGTCCCGAAACCGGAGCGAAGGTGGCGTCCAGCAGGCCATCGAGCACCTCTCCCACGCCAAGTTGCGAGGGATCGCGCCGGTGCTGGTCCACCAGCCGCGCCAGCCGCGTGGGCGCCAGAAGGTTGTCGAAGGCCATGCCCGCGGCCGCCTCGGCCGCTACCAGCGGATCGAAGACCGGGCCGCCCGCCGTCCCGAAGATCTCGATCGCATATTGCCGATCGGTGTCCCCCGACTGGCCGGACGACAGCATGGTCGCCAAGGTCTCCGGCGTATCCAGCTCCTTCGGCGCAAGGGTGGAGAGCAGGGCGGCCAGGGCCGCGCGCTGCTGTTGCGCTTGCACCGGCGGCGACGTCTCGCGCCCGTCGCCCACGACCGAGTAGGTGAAGTCGACCCCGCCCACCAGCTTGGCCGCCGCCTCCAGCTGGTAGCGGTGCAGCAGGTAGATCGGCACGTACTTCCGCTTCAGGTTCACCACCGGCTCGCCCGGCTTGAGCGCGCCCAGGCCGAACTGGTCCAGCGCCACGCGCCGCACCTGCATCATCCGGACGAGCTCCGCCGCCGGGTCGGCGCCGTCGTCCCAAAGGCTTCCCCAGGGCTGGCCCGCGCCCAGCGGCCGCGAGTCCGCGTCGGTCACGTACCGCTGCCCCTTGTCGACCGAGGCCTTCAGCTTGCGCTGGGCCGCCTCGCCCGCCTCGCCATAGAGCCAGTCGATGGCGAAGCGATCCCAGTCGCCCAACCCGACGCCGTAGGCGTCCGAAAGATCGATCCGGCCCTCCGTCAGCAGGACCCGTGGCGCCGGATAGTCCATCACCGAGGCGCGGTCCTGCGTCGAGGCGGCGAAGTTGTGCGCAAGTCCGATCGAGTGACCCACCTCGTGAGCCGACAGCTGCCGGAGCCGCGCCAGCGACACCTGCACCGGATCGTTGGCCCCGCCGGTCCCGTTGTGGTGCGCGCCGACCAGCCCTTCGAAGATCAGCATGTCCTGGCGCACTCGCAGGGCGCCCAGCAGCACCGAGCCCTTGACGATCTCCCCCGTGCGCGGGTCGGTGACCGCTTGGCCATATGACCACCCGCGGGTCGCCCGATCGACCCAGTTGATCACGTTGTAGCGGACGTCCAGCGGATCGGCGCCTTCGGGAAGCACCTTCACCTGGAAGGCGTCGATGAATCCGGCCGCCTCGAAGGCCTGGCTCCACCAGGACGCGCCCTCCACCAGGGCGCTGCGGATCGGCTCGGGCGCGGCCCGGTCCACGTAGAAGACGATCGGCTTCTTCACCGGCGAGCGCGCCGCCGTCGGGTCGGTCTTCTCCAGCCGGAAGCGGTTCGCCACGCGATAGACGATCTCCTCGCCGAGCGGCGCGGCGTAGTCGAGGACCATGGTCGAGAAGGCGCCGCCGCGCGGGTCGAACGCCTGCGCCTTGAAGCCTGGCTCGGGCAGCTTCACCAGGCTGTGGCGGATCTGAAAGCTGATCAGCTTCGGGTCCGGCGCGATATTGCGCACCTCCGGCCCGGGCGTCTCAGACGCGAAGGTCTGCAAAGCCTCGAACTCGATGTTCTCGGGGAACACCTTCACGGCGTTGACGTCCGCCAAGGACAGGTCCGCCACCTGCTTGTATCCGGTCTCGCCCGCCTGCTTCAGCGCATCGGCGATCCCGATCCCGTCGCGGGTGAGGAAGCTGGAGAGATCGACCAGCACGCGGCCATCGCCGCCGGTCTCGATGACATCGCCGGCCCAGACCGTAGAGACGGAAAAGGCCTCGCGGGCGGCGGTCTGTTCGGCCAGGGGCGCGTTTTCGGCGCGGAAGCGGTGGTTCTCGTACTCGGCCAGCACCTTCTTGCCCACGCGGCGGAAGGCCAGGACCTGGGCGTCGCCGATCCGGGCGCGGTCCAGACCGACGGGCGCCGAGCCGAGCCCCGTCTTCAGGGCGGTGACATAGAGATAGCGTCCCATCACCCCGTCAGGTCCAGGCGGCGGCAGGGAGACCAGGACCCGCCCCTTGGCCTTGTCGACATAGACCGGAAGCAGGCCGTCCTGCCGCGCCACGCCCGCCACCGCCGCGCCGGACTGGACCGGCGCGGCCTGCGCAGGCGCCGAGGACAAGCCCATCGCCAGCGCGAGCGCCGACGCCGCGAACCGAAGACCCCGTCGAACCATGCAAACACCCCCTCGAACTCGAGGCGGGCACGCTAAGGGCGGGCGCGGGAACGGTCCAGGCCCCTACGTCATCACCTTGACGTAAACGGAAGCATCGACTTACGGTGTCAACCATAAGAACATGCGCAGGGAGGATGCCGCATGACCGTCAATCTTCGCCGGCCGAGCCGGACCTTCACGATCCGCCAGCTCTGCGTGGAGTTCAAATGCACGCCGCGCGCCCTGCGGTTCTATGAGGACAAGGGTCTGCTCTCGCCGGCCCGCGACGGGCTCAATCGCGTCTATTCCTACAAGGACCGGGCGCGGCTGCAGCTCATCCTGCGGGGCAAGCGCGTGGGCCTTTCGCTCGCCGAGATTGGGGAGATCCTCGATCTCTACGAGTTGGGCGACGGCGGTGCGGCGCAGAACGCCAAGTCGCTGCTGAAATTCCGCGAACGCATCGTGGCGCTGGAGGCTCAGCGAGCGGACATCGATCACGCCATCGAGGAGCTGCGGCAAGGCTGCGAGCTGCTCGAAAAACATCTGGCCAATACGCGGCCCGACCTGCTGCCGCAGGCCGCCGACTACGACCAGGTGCTTCGGGAGCGTCTCGGCGATCTGGAACCGGCGAAATAGCGAATGCGGGCGGCCTCGCCGCTACGCGCATCCAAAATCAGAACCTGAGGGTTTCCGATCGGCTCGGAAGCCCTTCAATCCGTTATCGGAGCGGACATGCCCTATCAGCCTCCCGTACGCGATCATCTCTTCCTGCTGCGTGACGTCCTGGAGATCGAGAAGTACGCCAATCTTCCTGGGTTCGCCGACGCCTCCATCGACGTCGTCGAGCAGATCGTCGAGGAGGCCGGCCGCTTCACCAGCGAGGTCCTGGCGCCCCTGAACCCGGTCGGCGACAAGGAGGGCTGTGTCTGGAACCCGGACCATACGGTCAAGACGCCCACCGGCTTCAAGGAGGCCTACGCCCAGCTGGTCGAGGGCGGCTGGCCGGCGCTGGGTTCCGATCCCGCCTATGGCGGCCAGGGACTGCCGCACGTGGTGAACCTCTCCTTCTCGGAGATGAGCTCCTCGGCCAACATGGCCTTTTCCATGTATCCGGGCCTGACCCACGGGGCCTATTCCGCGATCCTCAACGGCGGCTCTCAGGAGCAGAAGGACCTCTACCTGCCCAAGCTGGCCTCCGGCCAGTGGGGCGGGACCATGAACCTCACCGAGCCCCACTGCGGGACCGATCTCGGCCTCCTGCGCACCAAGGCGGTCCCGCAAGGCGACGGGACCTACAAGATCACCGGCGGCAAGATCTGGATCTCGGGCGGCGAGCACGACATGGCCGAGAACATCGTGCACCTGGTGCTCGCCCGGATCGAGGGCGCGCCGGCCGGCACCCGCGGCATCAGCCTCTTTATCGTTCCGAAATTCATTCCCGACGCGGACGGCAAGCCCGGCGAGCGCAACAGCGTCTATTGCGACGGCCTCGAAGAGAAGATGGGCATCCACGGCAACGCCACGTGCGTCATCCGCCATGAGGAGTCCATCGGCTGGCTCGTCGGGGAGGAGAACAAGGGCCTCTCGCTCATGTTCGTCATGATGAACGAGGCCCGCATCGGCGTCGGCTTGCAGGGCCTGGCCCAGGCCGAGGCCGCCTATCAAGCGGCCGCGAGCTTCGCCAAGGAGCGGCTGCAGGGCCGTTCCCTGACCGGACCGAAGAACCCGGACGGCCCCGCCGACCCGATCATCGTCCATCCGGACGTGCGCCGCATGCTGATGGACAGCCGCGCCATCATCGAAGGCGGCCGCGCCTTCCTGTTCTGGACCGCCCTGCAGGGCGACCTCTCCCACGCCAGCCCCGACGAGGCGGTGCGCCAGAAAGGGGGCGACTACATGGCGCTCATGACGCCGGTGGTGAAGGCCTTCCTGACGGACAAGGGCCTGGACGTCTGCTCCAACGCCGTCCAGGTCCACGGCGGATCGGGCTATACCGAGCACTTCCCGGTCAGCCAGTACCTGCGGGACGTCCGCATCGCCCTCATCTACGAGGGAACGAACGGCGTGCAGGCCCTGGACCTGGTGGGCCGCAAACTGGCGGCCGACGGCGGTCGCGCGGTGATGACCTTCTTCGCCGAGGTCGACGCCTTCGTGAAGGCCAATGGCGGCGTGGCCGAACTGAAGCCCTTCACCGACGGCCTGGCCCGGGCCAAGGAAAAGCTGCAGGACGCCACCATGTGGCTGATGCAGAACGGCCTGGCCAATCCGGACAACGCCGGCGCGGCCTCCACGAACTACCTGCACCTCTTCGGCCTGACCGCGCTCGCCTATGCCTGGGCGATGATGGCCAAGGCGGCCCAGGCCAAGATCGCCGGCGGCGACAGCGACCCGTTCTACGCCAACAAGCTCGTCGTGGGCCGCTACTACATGGAGCGTGTGCTGCCGGAGACGGACGCGCATCTCGCCAAGCTCAAGACCGGCGCCGAACTGATGATGGCCCTGCCTGCGGAAGCGTTCTGAAGCTCGACCTTAAGGCTCGCGGGGATCACGCCGCGAGCCTATATCGGAGGCTCCCAGATCATAGCCGAGGAGCCCTCCCCATGGCCGCCTACACCGCCGACATCGCCTGGTCCCTGCGCGATGGGGAGGACTTCGCCAAGGGCCGCTACAGCCGCGGCCATGTGATCAGCTTCGACGGCGGCCTGATCGTGCCCGCCTCGGCCTCGCCGCACGTGGTCGGCAAATGGGCCGTCGAGGAGGCGGTGGACCCCGAGGAGATGTTCGTCGCCGCCCTGTCCAACTGCCACATGCTGACCTTCCTGCATAAGGCGCGCCTCGCCGGCTTCGTGGTGACGGCCTATCGCGACCACGCCAGCGGCGTCATGGAGGAGATCGCGCCCGGCAAGATGGCCGTGACCAAGGTCACCCTCTCGCCGCAGATCGAATGGCAGGGCGATGCGCCGGACGCAAACACCCTCGCCGACCTGCACCATCAGGCGCACGAGGAATGCTTCATCGCCAACTCGGTGAAGACGGAAGTGACGGTGGCCTAATCGCCGTTCGCGGCTATTCCGTTTCTCCCGTCGGGGGAGAGACGCGGGGAAGGGCGAGCAACCGACCCAATCTTTCGGCTAGGCCCGCTTCGTCCTTCAGTTCGCACTCCCAGATCGTCTCGACGCGCCAACCCTGGTCGGCGAGGGCTTGCGCTGCCCTTTGGTCGCGCGCGACATTCCGCTCGACCTTGGCCGTCCAGTATTCGCGATTGGCCTTCGGCACGCGAGCGCCACGCGCGCAGTCGTGGCCATGCCAGAAGCAACCGTGGACGAAGATGGCGAGCCGCCGTCCCGCCATCACGATGTCTGGCGAGCCCGGCAGGTCCTTTCGGTTCAGGCGATAGCGTGCGCCGAGCGCGGTCAGCGCCCGCCGCACCTTCAGCTCCGGCGCCGTATCCTTGCCCTTCACCCGGCGCATCACCGCCGAACGCTTTTCGGGCGAATAGACGTCGGTCACCGCAAACTCCGGATCGGCCCCGCAGGATGCGAGGCTCCAGCTACAGCCCCTCGAACAGCGCCGTGGAGAGATAGCGCTCGGCGAAGCTCGGGATGATGGCGACGATCAGCTTGCCCGCATACTCGTCCCGCGCCGCCAGGTCGAAGGCCGCGGTGATCGCGGCGCCCGACGAGATCCCGACCGGCAGGCCTTCCTCGCGCGCCACGCGGCGGGCCATGGCGAAGCTGTCGTCGTTCGACACCTGCACCACCTCGTCGATGATGCCGCGGTCGAGAATGGACGGGACGAAGCCCGCTCCGATCCCCTGGATCTTGTGCGGCCCGGGCTGGCCGCCGGAAAGGACGGGGGAGGCTTCCGGCTCCACGGCCACCATCTTCACCGAGGGCTTGCGCGCTTTCAGCACCTGGCCCACGCCGGTGATCGTCCCGCCGGTGCCGACACCGGACACCACCGCGTCGACCTTGCCGTCGGTGTCGTTCCAGATCTCCTCGGCTGTGGACACCCTGTGGATCAGCGGATTGGCCTCATTGTCGAACTGCTGGGGCATCACCGCGCCTGGGGTCGCCTCCACCAGTTCCTTGGCCCGGGCCACCGCCCCGGCCATGCCGCGCTCGGCCGGCGTCAGCTCGAGCTTGGCGCCGAGGATGAGCAGCATCTTGCGGCGCTCGATCGACATGCTTTCAGGCATCACCAGCGTGATCGGATACCCCTTGGAGGCGGCCACGAACGCCAGGGCGATGCCGGTGTTGCCCGAGGTCGGCTCGACGATCGATCCACCCGGCTTCAGCTTGCCGGTGGCTTCCAGCCATTCGATCATCGCCACGCCGATGCGATCCTTCACCGAGGCCAGCGGATTGAAGAACTCCAGCTTGGCGACCACCTCGCCCTTCGGCTTGAGCGCGGCCGTGAGCCGCGGCAAGCGCACCAGCGGCGTGTCACCGATGAGGTCGGTCACCGAGTCATAGATCTTGCCCCGGCCAGAGCGCTTGTAGCGGGCGGCGTCGTAGGTGGAGTCGGCCATGGCTCTCTCAATAGGTTTGGCTGGACCGCCAGCCTAAGCGCCTGCGGCGGATTTGGAAGCGTACTTCTTCTGCGGAACAGCCCAGCCTGGCTATTCCGCCGCGATCGCCGCCGAACCGCGGAGCAAGGGCTGGAGAATTTCGCTCGCGAGCCATGCGACGACCGGGACGACGACCCCGTCGCCGACCACGTGCAAGGCGCCTGTGGCGGCGCGCGGCAGGACATAGCTGTCCGGCAGGCCCATGAGGCGGGCGCCTTCGCGCGGCGAAAGCAGGCGGCTGCGAATTCGCCCGTTCTCCACGACCACCAAGGTCTGACGCGACGAACCGCCTCGAGGCGTCCGCAGGCAGCCGGCCAGGCCGTCGAACCGCACCTCGGCGCGCTGCACGCGGCGGCCATCCTCGATCCGCATGCGCCGGAAGACGGCGCCGATCTGGCGCTCGCCCGAGGCCTTGGCCGCCTCGATACGTGCGAGATGCTGCGGCGACATCAGGTCGAGCAGGGCGCAGGTCTGGGCTTCCGTTCGCCAGGCCACGATCTCGTCCGGCTCCAAGAGGCTCGCCAGGTCGGTGTTGCGCGAGCGCGGCGCGGCGAGGCTCCACCAGATCCAATGCGCCTGCAGGTCCTCGGGCAGCCGCGCCTGCGCCTCGCGGATCGCGCGCGTCTGGAACGAGCTCTGGCCGGTCAGCTCCGGCGCCGGACGGCGGCGCGTGGCGATGACGAAGATCCTGGGCCGCGACTGAGGGACGAAGCGCGCGGCGTCGATCTCCAGCGCCCCGAAGCCGTAGCCTTGCCCCGCCAGGGCGCGGCAAAGCGCGGCGAAATCCGCGCCGCCATGCGAGGTGAGCAGGCCCGAGACGTTCTCGATCACTATGGTCTGCGGAGCGGCCGGGCCCAGCGCCTCGACCAGCCGCCAGAAGCCGAAGAAGGCCGACGAGCGTCCGCCGGTCAGGCCAGCCCTCCCTCCCGCGAGGCTGAAGTCCTGGCAAGGGGAGGAGGCCCAGGCGAGATCGACGTCCGGCGAAAGCGCCCGCGCGTCCAGGTCCCAGACGTCCCCCTCATGGAAATGCGCCTCCGCATCCTCGAAGTTCGCCTGATAGGTCTTGGCCTTGAGCGGATCGAAATCATTGGCGAAAACACAGGAGAAGTCCGCGCCGAGGCCCATCCGGGCCATGCCGCCGCCGGCGAAAAATTCGTAGAAGGTGAGGGCCCGACTCATCGCCAGAGCAAGTCTAGCGGGCCCGAGCCGTCGTGAAAGGACGTATGAGATGAAGCGTCTCCCGCTGATCGCCGCCGCGATCCTGCTCGGCGCCTGCCAACCCCAGGCGCCGGACGGCTCGCCTGCCCAGCCCCCGGCCGATGCGCCCGCGCCGGCGCCCACCACTCCTGCCACAGCCCCGGAGCTTCCGGACGCCTTCAAGGGCGATCTCGACGTGCTCGGCACGGAGCCCTTCTGGGGCCTGCAGATCCGCGAGACCCAGATCAGTTTTTCAACCCCCGAACCCTCGGACAGCGCCGCCGGGCCGAACAAGGGCGGGGTGATGCAGGGTGATACGGCGGTCTGGGAAAGCGTGCTTGGCGACAAGCCGCTGAAGGTCGCTCTCACGCAAGGCGAATGCTCCGACGGCATGTCGGACCTGAAGTACCCGCTGACGGCCGAGGTCACGGTCGGCGACAAGACCTACAAGGGCTGCGCCGTGAAAACCGCCGAGAAGCCCCGCGAAGGGCAATAGGCAGGTAGCTGGACGTCAGGCCGCTAAACCTGCCGCTACGCGCCCTTGACCTGGGGGCGCCGAAAGGCGGCTAATTCCCCGAACGTCGAAAAGAACGTGCAGGGAGATGGCCATGGAACGGGCCTGGGACCTCGTCATTCGAGGGGGAAGCCTCGTCGACGGCGCCGGCGGCGCGCCGTTCGAAGCGGACGTCGCGATCAAGGACGGCAGGATCGCGGAAGTCGGAAAGGTGAGAGGCGCTGGCGTCGAGGAGATCGACGCCAAGGGCCTGCTGGTGACCCCGGGCTTCGTCGACATCCACACCCACTACGACGGCCAGGCCACCTGGGACCAACGGATGCAGCCCTCATCCTGGCACGGCGTCACGACGGTCGTGATGGGCAATTGCGGGGTCGGCTTCGCCCCTTGTCGTCCCGCGGACCACGACCGGCTAGTCCGGCTGATGGAAGGGGTCGAGGACATCCCGTTCCCGGTGCTCAGCGAAGGCCTTCCATGGAACTGGGAAAGCTTCCCCGATTATCTGGACAGCCTGGCCGGACGCAGCTTCGACGTCGATATCGGGGCGCAGCTGCCGCACGCGGCCCTGCGGGTCTATGTCATGGGCGAGCGGGGCGCCAACCGCGAGGATGCGACGGAGGCCGATATCGCCGCCATGGCCGCCATCGCCAAGGGCGCGGTCGAGGCGGGAGCCCTTGGCTTTTCGACCTCCCGGACCCTCAACCATCGGACCAGCGACGGACAGCCGACGCCGACGCTCACCGCCTCGGAGGAGGAACTGACCGGAATCGCCCTCGGCCTGAAGGCCGCCGGCCGCGGCGTGCTCCAGTTCGTCTCCGACTTCGCTGACCCCGAGGCCGAATTCGCCATGTTGCGGCGGATCGTCGAGCGCTCCGGCCGGCCGCTCTCCTTCTCCCTCGTGCAGAACCCCAGGGAGCCGCGCCAGTGGCGCACCCTGCTGGCGCGGCTGGAGGAGGCCGCCGCGGCCGGATTGCCCATGCGGGCCCAGGTCTGCGGCCGTCCGGTCGGGATTCTGTTCGGCCTGGAGCTGACCCTCAACCCGTTCACCCATTATCCAAGCTATCGAGAGATCGCCGGCTTGCCCCTGGCCGAACGGGCGGCGCGGCTCGCCGACCCCGCCTTCCGCGCGCGCCTGCTGGCGGAAGGGAACGAAGGCTCGCCCGCCTTCGCCGCGAACATGACCCAGAACTGGAAGATCATGTTCCTGATGGGCGAGACCCCGGATTACGAGCAGACGCCGGACCGGACGGTGGCCGCCCTGGCCGCGGCGCGCGGCGTGTCGCCGGAGGAACTCGCCCTCGACCACATGCTGACCCATGGCGGCCGCGGCATGCTCTATCTGCCGTTCCTGAACTATGCGGACGGCTCGCTCGACCCCTCCTTCGCCATGCTGACCGACCGCAACACGGTGCCGGGACTTTCCGATGGCGGCGCGCATGTCGGCATGATCTGCGACGGCTCGTTCCCGACCTCGAACCTGACCCACTGGACGCGGGACCGCACGCGCGGAGAACGCCTATCCTTGGAAGCCATGGTGCGCATGCAGACGCACGACACGGCCGCAGCGCTGGGCCTCTACGATCGGGGCCTGATCGCACCGGGCTACCGTGCGGACCTCAACGTCATCGACTATGGCCGGCTGTCGCTGAAGGCGCCCGCCGTCGCCTATGACCTGCCCGCGGGCGGGCGGCGGCTGGTGCAGCGGGCGGAAGGCTATGTGGCGACCCTGGTCGCCGGCCAGGTGACCTATCGCGATGGAGAGCCGACCGGCGCCCTTCCCGGCCGGCTCCTGCGCGGGAGCCAGGCCGCCCCTGCGGCCATGGCGGCCGAATAGCCCCTAGAGGATGAAGCGGCTGAGGTCGGTGTTCTGGGCGAGCCCGTCGAGGCGTCCTTTCACATAGGACGCATCGATGGTGACCGTCTCGCCCTCCCGGTCCGAGGCGGTGTAGCTGACCTCCTCCAGCACCTTTTCGAGGACCGTCTGGAGGCGGCGAGCGCCGATGTTCTCGACGCTCCCGTTCACGGTGACCGCGGCGTCCGCCAGGGCGTCGATGGCGTCCTCGGTGAAGACCAGGGTGACACCTTCGGTCGCCAGCAGCGCCTGATGCTGGCGGATCAGGTTGGCCTCGGGCTCGGTCAGGATGCGGCGGAAGTCATCGCGGGTCAGGGCCTTCAGCTCCACCCGGATCGGCAGACGGCCTTGCAGCTCAGGCAGCAGGTCCGAGGGCTTGGCCACGTGGAAGGCGCCCGAGGCGATGAACAGGATGTGGTCGGTCTTAACCGGCCCGTACTTGGTGGAGACCGTCGTGCCCTCGATCAGCGGCAGCAGATCGCGCTGCACCCCCTCGCGGCTGACATCGGCGCCAGCACGCTCGCGGTTCGAGGCGACCTTGTCGATCTCGTCCAGGAAGACGATGCCGTTGTTCTCGGCCAACTCGAGCGCTTCCTGGGTCAGGGCCTCCTGATCCAGCAGCTTGTCACTCTCCTCGGCGATCAGCGGCGCCCAGGCGCCTGAGACGGTGGTCTTGTGGGTCTTGGTCCGGCCGCCAAAGGCCTTTCCCATCATTTCCCCGAGATTGATCATGCCCATCTGGGCCCCCGGCTGGCCGGGAATGTCGAACATCGGCATGCCGCCGCCGGTGTCGGCGAGGGTCAGCTCGACCTCCTTGTCGTCCAGCTCGCCGGCCCGGAGCTTCTTGCGGAAGGCGTCACGGGCGGCGGTCGAGCCGGGGCCCGTCAAGGCGTCGAGCAGGCGCTCTTCGGCGGCGGCCTCGGCGCGCGCCCTCACTGCGGCCCGGCGCTTGTCGCGCACCATGGCCATGGCGCTTTCCACCAGGTCGCGCACGATCTGGTCCACGTCCCGGCCGACATAGCCGACCTCGGTGAACTTCGTGGCTTCCACCTTGAGGAATGGGGCCTGGGCCAGCCGGGCGAGGCGGCGGGCGATCTCGGTCTTGCCGACGCCTGTCGGCCCGATCATCAGGATGTTCTTCGGCGTGACCTCGTCGCGCAGGTCGGCCGGCACGCGCCGGCGGCGCCAACGATTGCGCAGGGCCACGGCCACGGCCTTCTTGGCGTCCGGGTGGCCAACGATGAAGCGGTCGAGTTCGGAGACGATCTCGCGTGGGGAAAACTCAGTCATGGCGGCCTAGATAGTCACGAGCCCGGCTCAGCGACAGGAAGAATCTGATCGAACACCAGCCGCCAGCCCTCGGCGCGGCTTTGCCATATGCGGACATAGTGGCCGCGGGCGGGCCTTTCCTCTGCGCTCCAGGCCGCCTCGCCATAGGTCCAGACGAGATCGCCGGCCTCCGAGGCTCCGCCGCCCAGGGGCGCGAACCGGATCGATGGAGCCCGCGTCGCAAGCTCACGGGCCACCGCGGCTGTGGTCGTGGCCGGCGCAGCCTTCGACCCCGTCACCCAGGCGTCGGGCGCAAGCACGGCAAGGTAGGCTCCTTGCGTGTCTTCGAGCGCCCGGCTCGCCAGATCGGCCTCAGCGCGCCGAACCTCGTCCATCGCTTCGGCGTGACTCCTCGCGGGCCCCGTCGCCATGGCGAGCCGCATCGGCTCGGAGCCTTGAGGCGCGGCCGACCCGTGGGCGCTGCGCGAGCCGCCGTCATAGACCCATTTCCACTCACCGCTGGCCTGGCGCTTCCAGACCGTGAAGTACCAGCCGTTCTCCTTGCCGCCGAAGGTCGAGGGTCCGATGGTGAAGCCGAGATCGCCCGAGCGCGCGATCCCCGCCCAGAGCGGCCACCAGACCAGCGGCGGCGTTTGCCGGTCCGGCCGAGCGCCATAGACGTCGATCACCTTCACAGGGTCCGGCGCGAAGACGATCGCCTCGGGCGCGGCGTGTTTCAGGAACGACCGCTTGATCCCCATGGCCAGCCCGTCGGCCGCGAAGGCGCGCTCGGCCGCGATCACGGCCGAGGGATCGGCTTGCGCCAGAACTTGAGAGGCGGTGAGGAGGAGAGCTGTGGCCAGGAGCAGGCTAGAGGCTCTCAACCGTAAGCTCTCCGTTGGTGTAGACGCAGATCTTGGCCGCGATCGCCATGGCCTTGCGCGCCACCTCTTCCGCCGGCAGATCGGTCTCGGCCAGGGCCAGGGCCGCCGCCAGCGCGTAGTTGCCGCCCGAGCCGATCGCCGCGACGCCGGTTTCCGGCTCCAGCACGTCGCCGACCCCCGTGACGGTGAAGATGGCGTCCTTGTCGGCGACCAGCAGCATGGCTTCCAGCCGCCGCAGGTATCGATCGGTCCGCCAGTCCTTGGCCAGGTCCACGCACGCGCGAGCCAGTTGGTCCGGATACTGCTCGAGCTTGGCCTCCAGCCGCTCGATGAGGGTGAAGGCGTCGGCCGTGGCGCCGGCGAAGCCCGCCACCACCTTGCCGCCGGCCAGCACCCGCACCTTGCGGGCGTTGCCCTTGACCACCGTCTGGCCCATGGAGACCTGGCCGTCGCCGGCGATCACGGTCTTGCCGCCCTTGCGCACTGCGAGGATGGTTGTGCCGTGCCAATCTGGAAAAGAGCTGGCTGAATAGTTCGAGCTTGTCGTCATGGCTCTCGATGTGGCCAGGGGCGCAGGCAAGGTCAAGCGCGGCGCGATCAGGTTGGACGGCCATGCGCCGAGAAGGGACGAAGGGGCGATGAGCTTCACCGACGACGAGGTCGAGCGTTACGCCCGCCACCTGGTCCTGCGCGAAGTCGGTGGTCAGGGCCAGCAGAGGCTGAAGGCCGCCAGCGTCCTGATCGTCGGCGCTGGGGGTCTGGGAGCCCCCGCCTCGCTCTATCTCGCCGCCGCGGGAATAGGCCGGATCGTGCTGGCGGACGCCGATGTGGTCGACACCTCCAACCTCCAGCGGCAGGTGATCTTCCGCGACACCGATGTCGGCCGCCGCAAGGTCGAGGCCGCGGCGGATCAGCTCCGCGCCCTCAACCCGCACGTCCACGTGGACTGCGCGCCGGTGCACGTGGAGCCCTGCAACATCGGACCGCTGGTGGCGGGCGTCGATCTCGTGCTGGACGGCACCGACGATTTCGCCACCCGCTTCGCGGTGAACGAGGCCTGCGTGAAGCATGAGCGCACCCTGGTCTCGGGCGCGATCGGCCGCTGGACGGGGCAGGTCGGCGTCTTCCGCGGGCGGCCCTGCTATCGCTGCCTGGTGCCGGAAATCCCGCCGGATGCGGAGACCTGCGTCGCCGTCGGCGTCGTCGGGGCCCTGGCTGGGGTCATCGGCTCGATGATGGCGCTGGAAACCATCAAGCTGGTGGCCGGCGCCGGCGAGCCCTTGGCGGGTCGGCTGATGATCTATGACGGCTTATCGGGCGAGAGCCGGACCGTCCGCATCGGCGCCGATCCGGACTGCCCAGTCTGTGGTCTTCCCAGTTAGATCGTCGCCATTGGGGGTGCCCTTGGCCGGCTACGCGGCCTGCAATGGCGTCGGCCCCACATAGACCGATTGCGGGCGGATGAGGCGGCCGCCGGCGATCTGTTCGCGCGCGTGCGCAATCCAGCCGGCGACGCGTCCCATGGCGAAGACGCAGGTGAAGGCCGAGGGCGGGAAGTTCAGCGCTTCCAGCAACAAGGCTGTGTAGAATTCGACATTGGTGTCGAGCGGGCGGTTCGGCTTGTGCGCCTTGAGGATGGCGAGCGCCGCCGCCTCCACCGCCTCGGCGAAAGCGATGCGGCCGGGCCGCAGGTTCGAGCCGTCGTCGAGCGCCCGCACCGCCGCCTTCAGGGCATCGGCTCGCGGGTCGCGGACGCGGTAAATCCGATGGCCGAAGCCCATCAGCCGGTCCCCGCGGGCCAGGGCCTCTTCGATCCAGGCGCGGGCCCGCTCCGGCTCGCCGATCTCGTCCAGCATCTCGATCACCGGTCCCGGCGCGCCGCCGTGCAGCGGGCCTTTCAAGGCGCTGATCCCGCCCAGCACGGCCGAGGTCAGGCCCGCGCGCGTCGAGGCGATGACCCGCGCCGCGAAGGTCGAGGCGTTGAGACCGTGATCGCTCACCGTCACGAGATAGGTGTCGAGGGCGCTCGCCTCCGCCGGCGAGGGTTCGCGCCCGCTCAGCATCCGGAGAATGTCGGCGGAATGGGAGAGACTAAGGTCGGGCATGACCGGAGCCTCGCCGTTCTGGGCGCGAACGACCGCGGCGGTGAAGACCGCCGGCGCCGCAAGCAGGCGGAGCGCTGTGGGCAGGTCATCGCCATCGCCCAGCCGCGCCGTCAGGGCGCGCATCGCCTCCACCGGGTTGCGGTCCAGGAGCCCGGTGTCGAGCGCCGCAACCTCGACGAACACCTCCCGCCGGGCCGCGGCGAGCCCCGGTCCAAGGTCCGCCGGCAGATCTTCGAAGAACCCGTCGAACAGAAGGTGCGCGACGTCTTCGTAGCGCGTTCGGCCGGCCAGTTCGTCGAGAGAGTGACCACGGATGATCAGCACGCCCCGCTGGCCATCCACTTCTGAGAGCACCGTGTTGGCGGCGACGACGTCTTCAAGGCCATCGGACATGGGAGATCTCCTCTTGCTCCCGGCGTTATTTGCCCGCAAGCTTATGCCGTCAATCTTGATCAATATAATCAATATATGTCGCCGAAGACCGCTGCTCGCCCACCGGAATGGATCGCCGCCGAAGAGGCGCGCGAGCGGCTGGGCGTACGGCCGCAGACCCTCTACGCCTATGTGAGCCGTGGCCGCGTGCAGGTGCGGGCCGATCCTCATGACCCTCGGCGTAGTCTCTATCGGACCGCCGACATCACCGCCCTGGCCGACCGAAAGTCGCGCAGCCGCAAGATCGCGGAGGTGGCGGCCGGCGCCATAGCCTGGGGCGAGCCTGTCCTCGCCTCGGCGATCACCACCATTTCGGCAGGGCGGCTGTTCTATCGCGGACGCGACGCGGCGGAGTTGGCCGAGACCGAAACCTTGGAAAGCGTGGCGCGGCTGCTACGGGGCGGCCACGGGGCGGCGCTCAAGCGCACCGACCGCCCGCGCCCGCCGGAGGGCGGCGACATGCGCGCCCGCGCCTTCCTCGCCCTCGCCCAACGCGCCGGCGCCGATCCCCCGGCTCGTGGACGCAATCCGCTGGCGCTAGCGGTCGAGGCCGCGACCCTGCTCGACGTGCTGACCGACGCCGTCGCCGGGCAGGTGGGAGGCGGCGCCATCGCCAACCGTCTGGCCCTGGCCTGGGGGCTGGGACCCGGCGGCCCGGGCGCAGACCTTATCCGGCGGGCCCTGGTGCTGCTGGCCGACCACGAGCTCAACGCCTCGACTTTCGCAGCGCGAGTGTCGGCCTCGACGGGAGCGTCACTGGCGGCTTCGGCCCTCGCGGGTCTCTCGGCCCTGTCCGGCCCGCGTCATGGCGGAGCAGCGGCGGCGGTGCAGAGCCTGGCTCGCGACGCTGCGCAGGCGGGCGCGCGAGCGGCCGTCCAGGCGCGGCTGGCCGAGGACCGCATCCTTCCCGGCTTTGGCCACAACCTTTATCCAGACGGCGACCCGCGAGCCAAGGCCCTGCTCGCGCGGTTCGCCCCGACGAGCGAGATGACCCGCCTGCAGGGGACCGTCTCGGCGATGACCGGCCTCGCGCCCAATGTCGATTTCGCCCTGGTGGCCATGAGGGAAGCCCTTAAGCTTCCCGAAGACGCGCCGTTCGCTCTCTTCGCCATTGCGCGCTGCGCCGGTTGGATCGCCCACGCGATCGAACAGGAGCAGAGCGGCGCCCTGATCCGCCCACGCGCGCGCTATGTGGGAGTGGAGCCGCTCTGAACTCGCCTCTGGTGGGTCAGGCGATTCGCCCGCAAAGCTGATGTCGACGAAAGAGGACGGCGAGATGTTGGGCGCGACGCTTGTAGGCTGGCTCGGCTTGGCCGTGGTGCTGATCCTGGCCACGGAGGTAGGCTATCGCCTGCACGGCTGGGCCCTGAAGCAAAGGCCCCTCGCCGCGGACGACGAGGACGGCGACACGGGGTCAGGTTATGTCCTGACCGCCGCGCTCGGCCTGCTTGGCCTGCTCATCGCCTTTGTTTTCGGGATGGCGGCCGAACGCTACGAAGATCGCCGTCAGCTCGTGCTGAACGAGGCCAACGCCATCTCGACCGCGGCCCTCCGATACGAGCTCCTACCCGAGCCCCACCGGACTGCGCTGCTCAGGACCATGTCCGACTATGTGAAGGTCCGCCTGGAATTCTTCGACCACGGCGAGGACATCGAGCAGGTGCTGGCGGCCGAAGCGCGCGCCGAGGCTCTGCAGGCCGGCATCTGGAAGCAGGTCGGCGCCGCCGTTCGCACTCCAGAGGGCCAGGTTCTGGCGACGCCGCTGCTGAACGCCACCAACGAGATGTTCGACCTGGCCGCCTCCCGTCACGCAGCCCTGGACGCGCGCGTGCCGGACCGCGCCTTGCACGTCCTCGTGCTCTACGCCCTGGTCGCAGCGGCGATCATGGGCCACGGCCTGGCGCCCGGCGAGCGGCGGCACTTCGTCTCCACCTCCGGCCTCTTCGTCCTCGTGGCGTTGGCGATCAGCCTGATCATCGATCTCGACAGCCCCCGCATCGGAAGCGTGCGGGTCCCGCAAGGTCCGATGCAGCACGTCGCAGCGCAGGTGCAGGAGATGGCGCGGCCCGCCTCGCCCTCCTAGAACGTTTTCCGCGGAAGTGGACACCGGCTCGGCGGCAAAACGCCCTAAATTCAAGGCGTCTTTGAGTGGCGTCAGAGGATCGGATGCGCTCTAGGCCCTGTGATGAACCGCCTCCTCCTCCGCCAGGGGCCTGTCGAGACGGTGCGCCATCTCCTTGGGGACCACCTGCCAGAACTTCGCCAGATGGCGATCCCAGTCGCGTAGAATGTCGGCGGCGAAGATCGAGCCGGTTTCACGCGCGTGCTCTTCGACCAAGCCCTTCAGCTCGGCCTCCCAGTGACGGGTTCCGATCCGTTGGATCAACACGCTGTCCTGGTTCAGCATCACTGGCAGCCGGTCCTCCAGATCAAGGACGAAGGCCATCCCGCCGGTCATGCCCGCCGCGAAGTTGAAGCCGACGGGACCAAGGATCACCGCTCGGCCGCCGGTCATGTACTCCAGACCGTTCGCACCGCAGCCTTCCACCACCGTCACCGCGCCGGAATTGCGCACGCCGAAGCGCTCGCCGGCGCGGCCAGCGGCGAACAGCCTACCGCTGGTGGCCCCGTACAGCACCGTGTTGCCGATGATGGCGCTGTCGTGCGGGGCCGCAAGATGCGGCGAGGGCCGGACGACGATGGTCGCGCCCGAAAGCCCCTTGCCAACATAGTCGTTGGCCTCGCCGATGAGTTCGATCCGCAGGCCCTGGACCGCGAAGGCGCCAAGGCTCTGGCCCGCCGAACCCTTGAGCTGCACCGTTAGGTGCCCAGGCGGCAACCCTTCCATCCCGAACCGCCGCACGATGTGCGAGGAGGTCCGCGAGCCGATCGCCCGCGCCGTGTTCCGCACGGTGTAGGTCAACTGCATCTTCTCCCCACGCTCGAGCAGGGGCGCCGCATCGCGGACGATCTGCGCATCGAGGGTGTCGGGGACCTCATTGCGTCCTTCGACCGTGCAATAGGGCGCATGATGGCCGGGGTCCGCCTTCACCAGCAGCGGGTTGAGGTCGAGATCGTCCAGGTGCTCGCCGCCGCGGGAGACCTGCTGCAGCAGGTCGGTGCGGCCGACGATCTCGTTGAGCGACCGGAAGCCCAGGCCCGCCAGGATCTCGCGCACCTCCTCGGCGATCAGGGTGAAGAGGTTGATCACCTTCTCCGGGCTGCCGGAGAACTTGGCGCGCAGCGCCTCGTCCTGGGTGCAGACCCCCACCGGACAGGTGTTGGAGTGGCACTGGCGGACCATGATGCAGCCCATGGCGATCAGGCTGGCGGTGCCGATGCCGAACTCCTCGGCGCCCAGCATAGCGGCGATGACGACGTCACGGCCGGTCCGCATGCCGCCGTCCGCGCGCAGGCGGACCGAGTGGCGCAGGTTGTTGAGGGTCAGCACCTGATGGGCTTCGGAAAGGCCCATTTCCCAGGGACCGCCGGCGTACTTGATCGAGGTCTGGGGCGAGGCGCCGGTGCCGCCGACATTGCCGGAGATCAGGATGACGTCGGCCTTGGCCTTGGCCACGCCCGCCGCGATGGCGCCGATGCCCGTCATGGCGACCAGCTTCACGCAGACCCGCGCCTCGGGGTTGATCTGCTTCAGGTCATAGATGAGCTGGGCCAGGTCCTCGATCGAATAGATGTCGTGGTGCGGCGGCGGGCTGATCAGCATCACGCCCGGCGTCGAGTGGCGCAGCTTGGCGATCAGCTCGGTGACCTTGAAGCCGGGCAGCTGGCCGCCCTCGCCAGGCTTGGCGCCCTGGCTGACCTTGATCTCGATCTCGCGGCATTCGTTGAGGTACTGGGCGGTGACGCCGAAGCGGCCGGAGGCGATCTGCTTCACCGCCGAATTCGGGTTGTCGCCGTTCGGCAGCGGCTTGTAGCGGGCGGGATCCTCGCCGCCCTCGCCCGAGACGCTCTTCGCGCCGATGCGGTTCATGGCGATGTTGAGCACGCCATGGGCCTCGGGGCTGAGCGCGCCCATGCTCATGCCGGGGGTGAGGAAGCGCTTGCGGATCTCGTTGACGCTCTCGACCTCGTCCAGGCTGACCGGTCGCTCGGTGGAACGCAGGTCGAGAAGATCGCGCAGCTGGATCGTGGGCATGCGGCGCATGCCGTCGGAGAAGGCCTTGAAGGTCGCGTAGTCTCCGGTCTCGCAGGCCCGCTGCAGGGTGTGGATCATCCGCGCCTCGAAGGCGTGGGCCTCGCCCGAACGACGCGCCTTGTAGAAGCCGCCGACCGGCAGGGAGA
>Ga0065721_10004162_pt1 | contig 38718 bp, 35 predicted proteins | sample Mesricmetagenome_FD_59108 | JGI IMG/M metagenome (GOLD analysis project Ga0065721, IMG submission 59108) | Mesophilic microbial community from rice straw/compost enrichment Sample: eDNA_1 v2 (version 2) | ecosystem: Engineered > Solid waste > Grass > Composting > Bioreactor | place: USA: Davis... | reverse complement strand
TCGGTGATGCGATCGAGGATTTCCAGCGAACGACGTTGCGGAGCGCGCAGGCTGAGCCGGCCGGCGATGGCGTTGACCTTGGGATTCATCGCGCGCCTCCCTTCTTCAGCTTCTTCACCTTGGATTCGATTTGTTTGATGCTTTCGGCGACGGGCAGGTTTTCCGGCATGGTGCCGCCTAGTTCGCGGATGGTTTGCCGGACTTTGGCACCGACCTCGCGGTGCGCCTGATTGGCCTTTTCCTTGCCGGTGATTTTTTCCCGACGGAGCTTTTCCTCGGCTTGGGTGGCGCGGAAGAGATTGGCCGCCAGTTCCGTGCTGCCCATGTGATCGAGGATCTGCTGGCTCTTTTTCAAACCTTTGCGGCGGTGGATGTCCTGCGCTCCGAGTCCGCCGTAGAGGCCCATGTAGCCGTGGTTTTGGAAAATGGCGTAGTCGCGCGGCTCGATGACGCCGCATTGTTTGGCGGCGTCGGCGAGCTGCACGTTATGCGCCTTCATCTCGGCGCGGAGGAGCAGACGACGCTGCTCCTCGATATCCTGATCGGAAAGCTCCTGCCGGCGGGTTTGGACGGCAAAGTAAGTCTGGCCGAGGGCGACGATTTCCTTGGCGGGGTCGGCGTTCTGAATGACGAGGTAACACGCGTAGCGCGACATCATCACGGTTTTCACCGGACGCTGCCCGCCCTTGCCGATCTCGATCAATTCGGTGATCTCAACGAAATGATCGTCCACCCGCTGGCCGCTGTTGAAGCAGGCGGTGCGGGCCTTTTCGACGACGGCCTCGAAGTTACGGTAGTCGCTGTATCCCAGCACTTGGGCGAAATCGCGGCTCGACCAGAACTCATTGCCCGCCGGGTTGGTGCGGCGGATGCGCTCGAACGGTGTGATCTCCTCGCTCATAGCCCGCCCTCCTCTCCGAACAGGGATTGCTGGCCGGTCTTGGCGTCGGTTTTGGGCGCAGGCGGCGGAGCCTTGGGGAGGTTTTCGACCTTGAGGCTGTAATCGTCGTGCCCCCACTCGCAGCGGGAGAGCACTTGGTTGGGGATCTTCTTCACCGTGATGTTCGGGAATCGTTCGTGCGTGGATTTGCCGGCGCGGAACGCGGCGCACAGCACCAGCAAGCTGCGCTCGGGGCCGACCTCATCGCTCAACTGGGCGAGTTGTTCGGCGGTCAAGTGCTGGGTGGTGACGTAGATAAAATCGCGCTCGGTGGAATGGCCGTGCTGCCAATAAACGGTGTCGCTCGGCGCGTAGGTGAAGCCTTCGAGTTTGCACGCGGCCTCGGCCAGCATGGCGGCGTTGTATTCTTTGCTGATTACCCACTGCCCCCACTTGTCCTTTTCGAGGAGGGAGGGCGCGAGTTTGTAATAACGGAAGCCGCCACCGCCTTTCCAGCCGACGGCTTCGGTGATGCCGCCTTTGTCTTCACCGTCGATGACCTTGCGGAGACGCGGAATACAATGCGTGTGACAATGCTCGCCGAGTTCGATGCCGATCCAGCGGCGTCCCATTTTATGGGCAACCGCAGCGGTCGTGCCGGAGCCGAGAAATGAATCGAGGACGATATCCCCCGGATTAGTCGCTAATAGTAAAACACGCTGAAGCAGCCGTTCTGGTTTCGGTGTGGAAAAAACCGAATCACCACCAAAGAGACCGATGCTTTCTTTTTTCGCTTCATCCGTGTGACCGACTTCGGTATGCGGCCACCAATTATGTGGTGTCATTCCGTCTCGGACCTCCGATAGGAATAGTTTTAACGATGGAACTGAATTTTCCCCATTAAGGCCCCACCATAAGCGTTTTTCTTCCACGTGTTTTAGGTGGGTTTTGAATTCATATTTCCATGCCTTGATTCTGTTTTTTACGACCTCCTTGGTGAAGGGGTTAATGATATCATAAACAAGATTGGGTCTCTGGGTTACGGATGCTTGATTTAAATAATCCACAGCTTTCCATGGTCCGCGATGATCGTTATCGGGATTCGAATACCGCGCCTCTGCATCACCAGACCTTGGAAGAAGGTTATTTGAGAAGCGTTCTGATTTTTGATAAATCAGGATGTGATCCGTGATCGATGCAATGCCCTTGTAGTTATTGCTAACGCTATATTTTTTTTGCCATGTTGCGTGACGAATGAAATTGGGCCGACCAAATATTTCATCGCATAGAACTTTTAGATAGTGGACCTCATTGTCATCGATTGTGATCCAAAGTGAGCCGTCATCGGATAGTAATTTACGCAAAACCTCTAGGCGCTCGCGAATAAGTGAAAGCCAAAGCGAGTGTTCTACGCCGTCATCATAGTGCTCAAAGGCGCTTCCCGTATTATAGGGAGGATCAATAAACACGCACTTCACCTTCCCCGCGAACTCCTGTTCGAGCGCCTTCAGCGCGAGCAGATTGTCGCCAAAGATGAGTCGGTTATCGAACAGATCGTTATCCGTGACGCGGTATTTGGCGTGATACGATTTCGACGGATCTTCGAGCAAGATGCGCGGCTCCAGCCGCGGCCGATTCTCTTTCCCGATCCAAGTGAGTTCCAGTTTCTGCTTCTTGCCGGACATGATTATTAAGCGTCGATGCTCTGCATCATTTTGATGAGGTCGATCTTTTGTCCCAAGACCTTTTGGCCCTCGGGCGTGGTGCCTTCGTCGAAGACGTGTTTCCAGAAGTGGTTGTTGTGCTTACCGCCGAAGATGGACGTGGCCATGTCGCGGTTTACCCAGAGCGGGAGGCGATGCAGCGCACGGATGAAGTGGCGCACGTTGTTCCACGCGTTGGCGGGAAGTAGTTTTTGCAGCGGAGCCTTTTCGTCGAACGGCGTGCCGGAGGTGACGAACGAAGTCTGGATGACCTGTTTCACCAAGCGCAGCCAGTTGTAGATGATCTCCTCTTTCGCGAGGCGGAAGGCCGCCAAGTGCGCCTCCGGGACGGGTTCGCCCTTGGTGACCTTGCTCTCGATGCGACTGGTGCCGATCTCGAGGTCGAATTTATCGATGAAGATCTCCTCGGCGATGATGTTCATGAGCGTCACCATCTGCTCGACCTCAAGCATGCGCGGATTCAGTCCCTCCTCGGCGCGGTGGTTGAGGCGCGTGGTGAGGAGTTCGGTGCCGATGAAGAACGAATAAAACGTCTTCTCGACCGTGCTGTAGCTGAGCGGGAACTCGGTGCCGCGACCGCCGTATTCGATGAATTCGAGCAGCTTGTTGCCCTTGTGCTGGATGATGCGGTTGCGGATGCCGTCGAGGATGTAGCGCTTCATCTCGCGCTCGCCCTTGAAGTGGCGCTGCAAATCCTGCTCGGAAAAATCCTCGCTGTCTTCGGCCAAACCGCGGTCCACCCGGTAGCGTTCGATGCGGTCCGCGAGCAAGGCGCTGCCGAGGCTGCGTTGCACGGATTTGTCGAAGGCGACCTGGCGCAGCGTGGTGCCGGCAAGAGTGTTGGCGGTGAGAAGGACGTCCACGTTGGGATCGATGAAGACGCGCACTGGAAGGACGCGGGCGCCGAGCATGATCTGGGCGGCGGCCTTGTGCTGGCCGTCGAAGACGCGAATCTGGGCGGCCTCGCCCTCGCTCGTGTCNAGATAACCNAGNGCCACGTGGAGCTGNGGGCGGCCGGTGTGGAACTCTTTGATNAGTTTCTTGATGTTCGGGCCGATGGCGCGGGGATTCAGTTTCCCATCGTGCTGGATGTATTCGATGGGGAGCTGGGCGAAGAAGAATTTGAAGCCGGAGAGTTCGTCTTCGTAAACGGGAACGCGATAGACCCCATTGTCTCCGACCCCGGGCAGCGAATAGGAGAGCGTGGAGTCGTTGATCGAAACCGGAAACGGATGGCTCGCGGTGCGGTAGGCGTCGAGCACGTCACCCAGATTGGCGGCGCGCCCCTGGGCCGAGACCTTTTCGTTGATCGCATCGAAGCGGGCGATGATGCGGGCCACGCGCAGGTCGCTGTCCTGTTTGCCGCGATTGCACGAATCGTGCGTCAGGGCGAAGTTGGATGGATTGTCGGGGCCGTTCAGTGAAAGCGGCACGACATGATCAACGTCGATGGCGCTTTTGTGGAGCACGAGGTCAATCGGCTGGGAGCAGATGAAGCAGTTCCCCGTTTGCCGGTCATGGAGCTCTTTGAGGAGGTCAGCGCGTTGAGGGGCGGTCAGTCGGTTGAGGTAGAGGGAGGGCATGGGGAGCGTTCAAGAGGGTTGCTGCAAAGGATGCAGGCGGCGGGTTTCGCCGGAGTTGGCCCAATAACTTCCAGACTTTGAATTGCGTGGCCAACCCGCTTCCGGATCTGCAAGGGCATCGATGAGTTCCAAGACCTTCTGACCAAATCCTATGGCGTCGCTTTCGAGGAGATCGAAGGAAATAGCATTAAAATGGCAGCCGAAGACGTTGCGCGCTTGGGCAACACGGGCGAGTTCATCGAGGATCGGGCCAAGGGCGACGGGTAGGTGTGAGACTGTTTTTGTTGCCGGATCGACGAACTGGACTTCGGCGCGTAGCGATTTTCGCAGTTTGCTATTAACGGACTGCAGCAAGTCACCTAACGTATAGAGCCCTCCCGGGCGGCGTGGCACGGCGCACTGGTAAAGCTGGGTGAGGAAATCCAAACTGGCTTCAAGAATAACGCCTGCCTGGGCGCACACGAGCTGCGGTGCTGGAGGATTGGCCACGAGTAACGTGCGAAGCTGCTCAGCATCAGGAATGCTGCGAATGAGCGTCATTCCATGCTGGTTGCTCCATTTGGACAGCTCGATGAATTGGCATTGTCCGTTTTTAAGCCATCCCCAGCGAAGTTTATGTTTCCAGGGGCGATAATGCGTGGTGATGAGGCAATGCCGGAACTTCACCGCTTCTGTATAGAGCATCTCTATCAAGCGTTCGACGTGAGGCTCGTCTACACTGGCGAGCACATCGTCCAAAATGAGAATGGTGTTTTCCGGCCCGTCGAGGCCGGCGAGCGCCAAAAATACACAAAGCCCCAGCGTATCAAGATGCGATTCGCTGAAATAGGCTTGGGGTGGAGTAGACTCTCCGCAAAAGCTCGCGCCGATTTCCAGTGATGCACGTCTGTTCGGATCCAGTTCGAGACTGATTTTGTTCAAACCCTCGCCCGGATGCACCAACTCGTAGATTCGTCCGACTTCATTAGCGATTTTTCCCAGAACCGTATCCGTGAAGGCCTTTCGCTCCTCTTCGACAATTTCCAAGGCTCGTGCCAGTTTGGGGAGAAGCACATCAAGATCCTTTTGTGCTTTCACGTTATCTTCGTAGGTCGTGAGCGCCTTTTTAAGAGTGCCGATAAACTGCTTTCGGTCCTGACGTTCCGCAGCCGATTTTTTCCACGCGATTGGCAATTCGGTAGTCTCCTTCAGCCAGGCTTCAAGTTTATCGAGTTCAGTAGGCGTCGGGACGGAGGGCATCTTAATGTCCTCGGCCCACTGAAATGATGTTCTTTCGGTTTCGAACGACTGAATATCCTTAATCGCCTGATTCGAAATGGTATCGAAATGGATTTGCGTGCGTTTGACTTCATTCTCCGAGGCTCGCGCTTGTTTCTGGGCGGCCTGTAGTGAACTGAAGGCTGCGATTCGCTCGCTAACTCGTTTTTCCAAGCCCTGCAATTTATCTGTGCTTTCACACAGGGGACAGGCCGAAGGCGAGGCGTGCTTGGATAGATATGCTTGGGCAGCCTCCAAGACAGTCATTACATCACCCGCATCCTTCGCAATCAACCGGAGGCAATCTTGCACTTGCTTGTTTGCAAGATCTAGAGCCTCGCCTGCGGCCTTAACAGCATCGCGAGCAGATTTTAGGTTCGGCGGGTAAGTCATCAGACGCTCGTAAGCGCGTTGAACTTTGCTAAGTGCCGTAAGCTCTGCATCCGCAGCGAGAGGATCGCGTTTAGCTTCGATGCCAGCCCATGTGAACGCATCCGAGCTGGGCCGTCCCGCTGTTTCCCAAAACTGTTGGATGTTAATCTGATTTGCTTCGACTACCGCTACCGCCTCACCGCGTTGAGAATTTAGATTTTTGATTAAATCCCTCAACGCTCCTTCGGAAGCCTCAACGCCGGTTACGTCAATAAACCGGCTAATCGTCGCATAACGGTTTGCTGGTGTGGCCTCGACTAACGCAAGAATTTGACCGCGGCGTAAAACCTCCACTCTCGGGCGATTAGCGGCCGGGTGCGCTACGACATCACTTTTTACCAAGGAGGCGCGGCACTGAGCTCCATCTTGTGTCTCTAAAGTCACGCCGATGTCGGTCGGCTTTTTTCCAAGAGAGTGCCAATATCGTGTGGTCTTATTAAGTCCGCGATTTTCAAGCGATCCAACTCTGCCTTTTCCTAAAAATTCGAATGCATCGCAGATGGTCGATTTACCTGTGCCGTTCTCCCCGTAAACAACCGTCAGGTTTTTCCCTTTTTCAAAAGGGAGTGAGAATGGGCGGACTGAGCCGCGGAGATGTTCAATCGTGAACTTTTTTAAAGAGGGAGTGCTCATGCCTTCGCCTCCTTCTTTTGCCCGGCCAGTTCTACGGGGAGACGCCAATCTTCTGGACGGAGTTTTCCATCCGCTAGTTTGGGGGTCATTGCTTTGGCCGCATCGGCGGTGATCAAACCTTCGCGAACCAATCGTTCAGTAATTTTGACAGCAAGTGTCTGTGCCGGGGTATTCATGATGAGGTTAAGTTAGATTCCAACGGACAGTGAAAAGCGCGGTGGCGGATGTTTGCTGCGTAAGCTTGCCCTCGATTACGGCGATCAAGTCGGCGCGTTGCTGGTCCACTTTATCCTGAGCGTCGAAGAGGGAGCGGCGCTTCTCGTTGCGCTGGGCTTCGAGTGCTTTGATGCGCTTTTGGACGGCGAGCTTTTCCTCCAGCGTCAGCGCGGTGGTGGCGGCGCGGCGGGCTTCCTTTATCTGGAGATCGAACTCTTTGATTTCGCGTTCGAGCCCGAGTTTCAGGTCCTCGGCCCAGCCGTCGAGTTTCTCGGCCTCGGCGTCAAAGTAAGTGGTGTTGCGCTGAGCGATGGCACGCTGGATGTCGGCTTGTTTCTCGCGGATGAGGGTCTCGACCGTGGCGGGGGCGACGTCGATGCAGGGGCCGATCAAGTGGCCCGGCAGGGAGAACAGGCGGGCGGCGCAATCATCCTCCAGTGGAGTGCCGTCGTCGGTGACCGCGCCAAAGATCAAGTGATCCTCGGCCTGGTCGAGGGAATCCACGGTGAAGCGGGCGAGGGTGAGCCAGCCGGATTTGCCGCGGTAGGGTTTTAGACTGCTGATGATGCCCTCGTGCGAATCGTAATCGAAGACGATCTCGGCCACGGGCAGTTTCCGACTGATAGCCTGCGCGATCACCCCCTCGGCCAGCGGATGGTTGAGCCGGTAGGTGTGTGCCTCGCCCGCACGACGCGGCAGCGCATAGCGACCGAGCGGGATATCCGCGGCGTCGGTCGATGGCGGGCGCGAATGCAAGATGAAGGAGGCGTCGTCGTTGAACTCGGCGTGTTCGCGAAGTTCGTGCGCGGTGAGGCGAATCAGAAAGCGTTCGATACGATTGAGCGACGCCTCGGCATCGGAAGCGCGGATGCGGAGCTTTTCGCGGACCTCGTCGTCGAAGTTTTCCAGCAGCTTGCGGCGCGTCTGGGTCATGGCCTCGTCGATCTCGAAGCGCAGCTCCATCTGCAGCTGGTCGAAGGCGGCCTTGATCTCCTCGTGGCGGCGGCAGCCCTGATAGATGCCGGCGATGCGTTTTTCGAAATCCACGCCACTCTCAATCGCGCCGAGCACCTCGTCGCTGGCGCCGAAGACGCCCTCGAAGAGCTGGAATTTATCGGAGAGCAGTTGGAAGACGCGGAGGTCGGCCTCGTTTTTGCGATTGAGGAAATTGACCACGACCACGTCGTGTTTCTGGCCGTAACGATGACAGCGGCCAATGCGCTGCTCGATGCGCTGGGGATTCCACGGCAGATCGTAGTTCACAATCAAGGAGCAGAACTGGAGATTGATGCCCTCGGCGCCCGCCTCGGTGGCGATCATGATGCGCCCATTCTCGCGGAAGTAGTCCACGAGGGCGGAGCGCATGTCGGCAGATTTGGAGCCGGTGATGCGATCGGAGCCGGCGTGACGCTCCAGCCAGGCGGCGTAAATCTGCTTGGACTGGTCGTCGGTGTTGGAGCCGTTGAAGAGGACGATGCCCTCGGCGAACGGGCTATCGGCGAGCACGCGCAGGAGGTAGCTCTGGGTTTTGCGCGATTCGGTGAAGATGATGGCCTTCTCGGCGGCGCCGAGATCGCGGGCTTTATCGAACGCGATGCGGAGGGCTTTGATGAGCGCGATGCCCTTGGCATTGTGTTTGATCGAGGTGGCGAGCTGGGCGAAGGAATCGAGGTCGGCAATCTCGGCTTCGATGGCGGCGCGTTCGGCATCGGAGAGGGGCGCGGCTGGCGCGCTGTCGTCCTCGTCCCACTCTTCGGCGGTCTCGTCGAGCGCCTCGTAGTCCTCGTCGAGCTGGTCGGCGAGGGAGAGGGCGGGATCGTCTTGGCGGAGTCGCTCGCGGAGGCGGCCCGCCATGGTTTCCAGCGCGCCGGCGATGGCGTGAGTGGAGGAGGCGAGGAGCTTGCGCAGCACGAGCGTCATCAGCGTGCGCTGGCTGGCGGGAAGGGCGCGGAGATTATCGCGACGTAGATAATCGGAAACGGCCTCGTAGAGACGATCTTCGCTCTCCTCCGGCGTGAACTCCTGCACGATCGGGTGCCGCTTAGTGAAGGGGACGTATTGCGTGACCTGACGGCGGAGCGTGCGGTGGCAAATCGGGCGGAGGCGTGCTTTGAGGGTTTGGAAAACCTGATCCTGATCGAGGTTCGCGAACTGCTCGCGGAAGCTCTTCAGGTCGCCGAACGTGTGCTCGTCGATGAAGCTCACGAGGCCGAAGAGCTCGAGGAGCGAGTTTTGCAGCGGCGTGGCGGTGAGGAGGATCTTGTGCTTGCCGGCCAACGCGAGCTTCAGGGTGTTGGCGATGAGATTGGAGGGTTTGTAAACATTGCGCAGACGGTGGGCTTCATCGATCACCACGAGATCCCACGGAGTATTGGCGACATCGGCGGCCTTGTTGCGCGCAAACTGGTAGGAACAGATGACAATCTCATCGACCTCGAAGGGGCGGAAACGACCTTGGCGGATGGCGGCGTTGTAGGATTTCGCCTCGAGGATGCGCGATGGGAGGAAGAACTTCTCCGCGAGCTCTTGGTGCCACTGCTTGCGGAGATTGGACGGAACGATGACGAGGATGCGGCGTTTGCGCTCAGCCCATTTCTGCGAGAGAACGAGACCGGCCTCGATGGTTTTGCCCAGACCGACCTCGTCGGCGAGCAGGGCGCCTTTGGAGAGCGGGGAGCTGAACGCGAAGAGGGCGGCGTCCACCTGATGTGGATTCAGGTCAACCTGCGCGCCGGCCACCGCGACCGCGAGCTTATCCACACTGTCCGACGAACTGCGCTTGGTCAGCTCGTAGGCGTAATACTGGGCGTGGTAATCGGTAATCTGCATCGCCGAGGGCTTAGGCGGCGTTCCAGAGCTTCTTGTCGAGATCGTCGAGGAAGGCTTGTTCGGCGGAAGTGGGAGCGGAGGCGGTCACAGTAAAAGCTTAGGGAGCGGTGGGGGCTAGGGGCGCGGTCAAAAGTTCGTAAGGATCGGGGGGGCGGCGATCAAGTCCGGCGTCGGGGAAATTCCCGTGGCGGAAGGGATTGGGCACGGAAGGCGGGCGGGCGGCGGCGCCCCAAAAAAGCCGATGTGCGAAGCGTCGGCTGGGGGAGGGGGAGCCGGGCAGATCTGGCGCGAAGGCGGCGCGGCGGCTTAACGACGACGGCGGGCGACGAGACCACCGAAGGCGAGCGCGCCGAGCGCAGATAGACGGCAGAGGAGCAGAGCGACGACAGGCGGAACGGCTTGTATCTGCGCCATCCGCGAAAGCTGAGGTTTCTTTCCGTGTCGTCCGTGTATCCCGTGGGCACCGGTTCTGGTTTTCCCACGGAGCGCACGGAATGAAACTCCGACACCTTCGTGTCATTCCGTGTGTTTCGTGGGCCGCTCGTTTGGTTCTGCCGCAGAGGACGCAAAGCGCGAAGGTGGGGACGGATGACGGAGCGTGGGCGAAGGGATTGTGTCTGTCTCCATCTGTGAAATCCGTGGTCCTTCTTTCCGCGGCGTTGTCATATTCCCCAAAGGGGGACTCGCTCCCGCGTATGAAGTCTTCGCGGGCCGAGCACCTCCACGCGCTTTGGGATGAGTTGGTCGACTTTCCGGCGGAGAAGATCGAGGGCGCGTTGCGGCACTGTCTTGGCGCGCTGGCGGGGCGGGTGGGCGCGGGCAATGCCTACTGGATCGGCGGGGTGCGGGTGGGGGAGCGCGGAGGAGACGATCCGCTGCAAGGATGGCGACCCAGGGTGCAACATTATCTGCATCCGGCGCCGATCGACTTGGAGGCGGGCAAGGCGATGTCGTCTCGCTGGGATCGCCGGGAGCCGGATCCGTTTTTCGCGCTGACGCGGAGGGGCGAAGGCTCCTTTCGCTCGATCGTTTTGCGGCGGGATTTGCCGGCGGCCTGGTTCCGGAGCCCTCACTACCGGCTTTATCATGCATCGCGAGGGATCCACGACACCTGCCTGGTCTGCTTTCCGGTGAACGAGGACGTGGAGTCGTGGTTCGCCTTTCAGCGAACGGATCTTCGTGGAAAATTCACCGCGGGGGACGAGCGGTTGTTGCGGGAGGCGCTGCGTCCGCTGAAGTGGTTTCATCGCCAGCTCGCGCTGGCTCACGGACTGGCGCTGGCGAGCGCGCCGCTCACGACCACCCAGCGAAGCGTGTTGCGTCTGCTGCTTTCGGAAAAATCCGAAAAGGAGATCGCCCACGAACTGGGCCAGAGTTTCCACACCACGCACGAGCACGTGATCAATATTTTCGCCAAGTTCGGTGTGCAGAGTCGGCCGGGGCTGATGGCGCTTTGGCTGGGGCGGAAGAACTGAGGGCAGCGGCTACTAGTTATTCGATCTCAGAAACCAGAATCTTTAACCACAGATCACACAGATATGCACAGATAAGATCCCGGGACACGATGCGTGGGTTCGGTATCTGTGTTTATCCGTGATATCTGTGGTTAAAGTCGGAACGCTTTCAGCGATTGGTATAAGGCCGCCGGCTGCGTGAATCGGAACGTGTGGGTGTGCACTCCCCTTGATTAGGGGGGGTATGGGGAGAGCCGCTTTTCTCGTATGGTTTGCGAATACCCGCCTCCATGCATTCGCGACTCCGCCAGCCTCGTGTCCTCTGTTTGTTAGCGGCCTTCGTGCTGCCCTTCGCCGCTCACGGGCAATCGGTGGAGGTGATCGGGAATGTCACCCGGTATAACGGCTCGGCCACGGCGCCGTCGCCGAATCCGTCGCCGAGCTGGGTGAATTGGGAGGAGGATGCCATCTGGATTAGCTACAACGCCTCGGAGTCAGGCACGGTGAACGTGACCGGCGGCGGCCTGTTCAAGGTCGGAAACCTGAATATGGCGAGGCAGCAAAACACCGGAGGCGCGGAGGCGGTGGTCAATGTCTCCGGCGCCGGCTCCAGGATGGAGGTCGCTTTTTCCAACAACGTCGGAGCGGCCGGCAAAGCCACGCTGAACATCACCAATGGCGGCAGTGTCACCGATCCCAACGGCGTCATCGGCGGCGGAGCCGGCTCGGAGGGCACCGTGAATGTCTCCGGCGCCGGATCCAAGTGGACGTCTCAGGTGCTTACCGTGGGCTCGGCGGGGAGCGGTCGGCTCAACATCACCGCGGGGGGAGTTGTCGTCAGCGAAACCCTTGGCGCCATCGGCTTCCAATCCACCTCGGTCGGCGAGGTCTTCGTCTCCGGCGCGGGTTCCAGATTCGAGGTCAAGAAGAGCATCTATGTCGGCGGCAACCTGAGCACGAACACCGGCCTGGGCAAACTCACGGTCGAAAACGGCGGCGCGGTGACGGTGACGGAAACCACGCGCGTCTACGCCGGAGATGGTATCGATATACTGGATACGGGAACGTTGCGAACGGCCACGTTGCTCTCCGACGGCACGGTGAACGTCTTCGGCACCCTGACGGCGGAGAACGGCGTGACCGTGCGATCCGGCGGCGTGATCGGCGGCGGCGGCGAGATCCAGGGCAACCTCACCCTGCAGGCGGGCGCGAAGTTCCAGTTTATCCCCGGCAGCCCGCTCAGCGTGACGGGCGACGTCTTTTTGCCGGACAGCTTCGGCGTGGCGGACCTGCTCGGATTGAGCGGCGACACGCCGGCGGGCACCTATGTGCTCATCGACACGACCGCGACGAGCTTCGGTCTGCTGGCCATTCAAAACTGGGGTGTCGCCAACGCCTACGATCTCGGCGGCGGCAAATTCGCCTTCTTCCGCGAAGGCGGTCTCATCCTGGAAATCATCCCCGAGCCCGCCTCCTACGCGCTTCTCATGCAAGTGGCGGTCGCGGGTTTCTGCCTCGCCGGTCGGCGCAGGCGCCGTCGCGGCTGAGCGGCGGCGTTTGTTTTTACAGGAGGCAACGAAGGGAACGAAGGTCGGATAAAGAGGGGTGATTCATCTTCGCTGGCTTCGTTATCTTTTGTGAAAGATCGGAACGGTTTGGGTGGTTCGATCGGGTTGCGCCCACGTGAGGCGCTGTCTTCAAAACCGGCGCTTTGCCGGGCTATTCGCCCCGGAACAAATCGGCGGGCGTGTGGCCGGCGGCGCGGAGGGCGGCGAGGGAGAGGGCGTCGTGACGTTTGGCGAGGCGCACGCCGTGTTCGTCGGTGAGGAGCGGGGCGTGGTAGTAGGCGGGTGGGGGAGCGCCGAGGGCCTCGAAGAGGAGCAGTTGGCGAAAGGTGGAGCGGACGAGGTCGGCGCCGCGCACGACCTCGGTGATGCCCAGCTCGGCGTCGTCGACGGCGCAGGCGAGTTGGTAGCTGGGGAATCCGTCTTTTCGCCAGACCAGGAAGTCGCCGAAATCGCGCGCGCAGACGGCGCGCTGCGGGCCGTAGTGGCCGTCGACGAACACGAGTTCGCGTCCCTCGGGCACGCGAAAACGCCAGTTGGTCGCCCAACCCGCGGCGTCGAGCGGAGGGAGCGGCGCGTCGGCGGGCGGCCGCCAAGCGAGCGGGTAGACGGGTTCGTCGTCGGGCGGGAGCGGGGAGCGTGTAGCAGAGGTCGGAACGACAGAAGACAGCGCGACGGAAGGCGGATGGCGCGCGTTGTCCCCAACGCGCGGGCTCGGGTTCGTGGCGGTGGAGGACGGGGGCACGGCCGATACGGCCGTGGCTCCTCGGGGCGTGATCTCGTGTGGTGCCGACAGCGCTTCGGCCAGGTCTTTGCGCGAACGGTGACAGGGAAAAATCAGACCGGCGGCGTGAAGTCGCGCGAGGGCGTCGCGGTAGCGGTCGAGCCGGGCGGATTGATGGACGACCGGTTCCTCCCAGCGGAGGCCGAGCCAGGCGAGGTCCTCGAGCGCGGCGGCGGTGAACTCGGGGCGGCAGCGCGCGGTATCGAGATCGTCGATACGCATGAGGAGACGTCCGCCGGCGGCGCGGGCGCGCCCGGCGGCGAGCGCGAAGGTGCGGGCGTGGCCGAGGTGCAGTCGTCCGGTCGGCGAAGGCGCGAGGCGGCCGACGTAGGCGGGACGTGGAGCAGGGAGCGCGGAGCAATGTGGAGGACGCACAGGAACGGAAACCGAGGTGACGGAGAGAGCGGACAGGGCGTCGGAAGGCGGGGCAACATCGGACACGGGCGGGGGCGCGATCCCCACCTTGCGCGGGGCGGGCGGCCCCATTTCGGCGGGACTCGGGCGATGGTAGCTTGGGCGAAACCCGACAATCCATCATGACCATGTCCCACGATTCCCCCGCCGACAAACAGCTCATCGCCTGGCTCAACGACGCCTACTTCATGGAGCAGAGTCTCGCCAAGGTGCTCGAAAACCACGCAGACGACGCGAAGGATCTGCCCGACGTGCGCGAGAAGGACCTGCAACATCTCTACGAGACGCGTCGTCACGCGGAGCAGATCGAGCGTTGTCTCGGTTTCCTCGGCGAGACGCCGTCCACGATGAAGGGCATGATGGGCACCGTCATGGGCAAGGTGCAGGGCGTCGCGACCGGCATGTTCGGCGACGAGATCATGAAGAATTTCCTTTCGAACTACGCGATGGAGCACTTCGAGATCGCGTGTTATCGTTCGCTCATCGCGGCATCGGAGGAGGCGGGACGCCCGGAGATCGCGCAGATCTGCCGTGAGATCTTGCGCGAGGAGGAGGCGATGGCGCAGTGGCTCGCGGAACGGATTCCCGACGTGGCGAAGATGACCGTCCTGCAAGCCCCGGCGGCGCGTTGAGTCGCGAGCGGAGCGGCGCATGCGCATCGCGAAGTTTTTCTGTTCGCTGGCCTTGGCGGCCGGGCTGCCGGGCGGCCCGGCCGCTCTCGCGGAGGCGTCGGCAAAGGCGGAGGGCTCGGCGGCCTCCGCGGCGGCGCGTTACGCGATCTATGTGAGCAACGAAGGCTCGGGCGATGTCTCGGTGATCGACGGAATGAGCCGAGAAGTGGTGAAAACCATCCCGGTGGGGAAGCGTCCGCGCGGGATCGAGGTGTCGTCCGACGGGCGAACCTTGTATGTCGCGACGAGCGGTTCGCCGCGCATGGGGCCGGGCGCGGATCCGGAGCGCGCGAAGAGCGCGGTGGCGGATAAATCGGCCGACGGCATCGCGGTGGTGGACCTGCGCGCGGGCGCGCGCGTAAAGCAGCTGCGCGTCGGCTCCGATCCGGAGGAGTTTGCCCTGAGTCGAGACGAGCGCCGCGTGATCGTGGCCAACGAGGATATCGGCGAAGCCTCGATCTGGGATATCGAGACGGGGAAACTCGTCGTGAAGGCGGAGGTGACGGGCGAGCCCGAGGGCGTGGCGCTGCATCCGACGCGCGAGGTGGTTTACATCACCTGCGAGGAGGAAGGCGACGTGTTCGTGCTGCACGCGGAGACGGCGGAGCGCGTGGCGAAGCTGCGGCTCGGCGGGCGCCCGCGGACGGTGGCGTTTTCGAAGGACGGGAAGCGCGCCTACGTTCCCTTGGAGACGAAGCCCGAGGTGGCGATCGTGGACGCGGAGCGGGATGTGTTGATCGGATCGATCGCGGTGCCGCCGCCGGCCTTGCCGATGGGCGCGGCGCTGGCTCCCGACGGGCGCATGCTCTACGTCTCGACCGGCCGCGGCGGCGGCGTGGCGGTGCTCGACGTGACGGAGCGGCGTGTGGTGGCGAACATCGCCGCGGGCGAGCGTCCTTGGGGCGTGGCGCTAAGCCCGGATGGCGCGTTTTTGTTCACCGCGAATGGTCCCTCGAACGACGTTTCGGTGATCGACGTGAATGCGCGGCGCGAAGTGGCGCGCGTGAAGGTCGGCGAACGCCCGTGGGGCGTGGCGGTCGGGCCGGTGGCGGAGTGACGCAGGGACGGGGAGGGCGTAACCGTCGGGTGCGCCGTGTTGGGGAGGGCGTTGATTTTGGGAGCGATTTCTCTCTTCGGTATTCTGCGGCGGGCCCAGCGGTCCCGCCCTACCGCAGCGTCGCCAGGTAGGCGGCGATGTCGCGGGCGTCTTGTTCGTCGGTGACGAGCTTCGGCATCACGGTGCGGGGATTGTGCGCGGCGGGATCGAGGATCCAGCGAACGCGGTTTTCCGGCGTGTTGGGAAGCGTTCCGCCGAGGTAGTTGCGCGAGCCGATGCCGGTGAGCGGAGGCCCGACGACCGTAGTGGCGCCAGGAATACCGGGGATGGTGTGGCAGGCGGCGCAGCCGTATTCCTTGATCTTGCGCTGGCCGGCCCCGGGGTCGCCGCCGGCGAGGGCGGACTCGACGACGGGCGGGCGGGAGCAGGCGGGTATAAAGAGGAGAACACACAGCGCGAGCGGCGCGGAGCGGGAGAGCGCGGCGAGCGCGACGCGGGACGGTTCGCGGTCGGCCGCGCGCAGCCAGCGGACGAGGAGAGCGAGGGCGACGGCGACGTAGACGAGGCCGCCGGGAGCCCACATGAGAAGTCCGCCGAGCTGCTGGTCTTCGAGCGGCGTGAGCGACCAATCGGCGGCGGTGGCGACATAACCGCGGTAGAGCAGGGCGTCGGCGAAGACGAGCAGAGCGCCGAGGAGGCCGGTGTGGAGCATGGTCGTGAAGAGGTAGAGCAGGGCCGCGCCGGTGGCGGCGCCGACGGGGCGGGCGAGAAAGAGCGCCCACCAGAAGAGGAGGGCGGAGCCGAAGAAGGAGAGGTGTTGCGCGTGGTGGACCCATTCGTGGCGCAGGGTGGCGTCGAAGAGCGCGGGCACGTGCCAGAGCCAGAGCGCGAAGGCGTGAACGGCCCAGGCGGCGACGGGATGCGCGAGCAGGCGCCAGAAGACGCGGAGCCCGGGGCGGCTGACGACGCGCGAGAGCGAACGCGCGTCGTCGCGATGAAAGGCGAAGAGAAAGATCACCCACGGTCGGCCGAGGACGAGGAGCGGCGCGGCGACGAGCATGAGAAGCTCGTGCTGGACCATGTGGGCGGAGAACAACACCTGCCCCCACGGATGCAGCGGCGAGGCGAGCGCGAGGACGAGCGTTCCCCAACCGGCCCAGAAGCACAGGCGGCGGCGGGCGAGGCGACGGAGCGAGACGGAGCCGGACTCGGCGTCGTCGGCGGTCGGTGTTTTTCTCGCGGCAAGCGCGGCGCGGAGACGACGCGAACCGCGGAGGTAGAGCGCGGCGGAGAGGGCGAGCGCGACGAGCACGAGAAAATCGAGTTCCCAGGCGAAAGGCAGCTCGGCCCAGCCGCGCGGGCCGGCGGGCGCGGCGTAGTTGGGGGAGACATGGGCGAGGAGCGGCGGCATGGGATCAGCTCAATCGCGGGAGAACGTAGATGAGCGCGGCGAGCGGGAGCCAGGCGACGACCGCGAAATACCAGTAGGTGGCGTTGTCGTGGATGTCGGCGAAGCGGTGCGGGCGAATGCCGCGGCGGTAGGCGAGGGCGAAGAGCACGGCGGTCTCCACGAGGTCGGCGAAGAGGTGCAGCGTGTGCGCGGCGAGCATGGTCCAGAGGATCGAGCCGTAGAAATTGTCGTCCCAGCGGACCTCGAGCCCGGCGAACTCGTAGCCGCGCACGACGAGGAAGGCGACCTCGAGCGCGAGCATGGCGAGCAGGCAGCCGCGCACGCGCGGCAGGTTTTGCGTCTCGGCGGCGCGGCGGCAGAGCACGTTGGGCAGGAGGCTGAGGAGAAGGAGGACGGTGTTGACCACGCCGAAGACCAGGAGCGGCGGGCCGAAGGGCAGAGGCGGCCAAAGCTCGGCCCGGGCGTATCCATAAAGGTAGGACGCGACGAGGGTGGCGAAGACCGTGCCCTCGATGGCGATGAAGCCGAGCGTGCCCCAGCCGAGCACGGTGCGGAGACCGTAGGCGTGGTCGGGCAGGCCGCGGACGTCGACGTTGCGGACGGGGGCGTTCATGACGCGGGCGGGGCCTCGTCGCGGTCGGCGTCGGGGTGGCGCGGCCAGAGCCAGACGACGAGCGAGGTGGTGAGGAGAACGAGGCCGACCGGCACGGCCCAGAGCGTGAAGATGGTGCCGAAGAAGAGCAGCGTGACGCTGCACGCGGCGATGAAGGGCCAGATGGAGGGGCCGGGAAAAACGGTGCGGTGGTCGGGCGTGGCGTCGATGGCGATGGTGACGAGCGCCTCCTGCACGCGGTCGCTCAGGCCGACGACGACGGGCGCGTCGGGCGTGCGCGTCCAAAGCGGATAACGGCTGTCGACCACGGGCGGGTTGCGGAAGTTTTCGAGCGCGGGCGGCGAGGCGGCGGCCCACTCGAGGGTGTCGGCATCCCAGGGGTTGTCGCCGGCGGGCGCGCCGCGGCGGAGGCTGCGGACGACGTTGACCACGAAGACCAGCACGCCGAGCGCGAGGACGACGGCGCCGAGCGAGGAGAGTTGATTGAGCGGCCTCCAACCGGTCTCGTCGAGGTAGGTGTAGACGCGGCGCGGCATTCCGTCGAAGCCGAGCTTGTGCATCGGGAAGAAGGTGAGGTTGAAGCCGACGAACATGAGCCAGAAGTTCCAGCGGCCGAGGCGCTCGGAGAGCATGCGCCCGTAGAGCTTCGGGAACCAGTAGTAGAAGGCGCCGAAGAGCGGAAAAACCGCGCCGCCGATCAGCACGTAGTGGAAATGCGCCACGACGAAGTAGGTGTCGTGCGCCTGGAAGTTGAAGGGCACGGCGGCGAGCATGACCCCGGTGAGGCCGCCGAGGACGAAGATGAAGATGAAGCCGAGCACGAACCAAAGGGGAGTGCGCAGGCGGAGGCGTCCGTTCCAGAGCGTGGCGATCCAGCAGAAGACCTGGATGCCGCTCGGGATGGCGATGAGCATGCTGATGATCGCGAAGACGCTCAGGCCGATCCAAGGCAGACCGGTGGTGAACATGTGGTGCACCCAGAGCCCGAAGCCGAGGAAGCCGGTGGCGATCATCGCGGTCACGATGGCGGGGTAGCCGACGATGGGGCGTTGCGAAAACGCGATCAGGATCTGCGCCACCATGCCGGTGGCGGGGATGAAGATTATGTAGACCTCGGGATGGCCGAAGAACCAGAAGGCGTGTTGCCAGAGAAGCGGATCGCCGCCCTGGGCGGGGTTGAAGAAGTGCGTGCCGACGAGGCGCTCGAGGATGAGGTAAACGCTCGCGGTCTCCACCGTGGCCATGGCGAAGACGATCATGACGGAGGTCACGAGCATGGCCCACACGAAGAGCGGCATGCGGCGGAGCGTCATGCCCGGCGCGCGAAGTTTCAGGACGGTGGCGACGATCTCGACTGCGCCGACGAGCGCGGAGATTTCGAGGAAGGTGATGATCTCCGCCCAGAAATCCATGCGTTTGCCCGGCGAGAATTCCGGGCCGGCGAGCGGCACGTAGGCGAACCAGCCGGCGTCGGGGCCGATATCGAGGACGAAGCCGACGTAGAGCAGGATGCCGCCGAACAGGTAGATGTAGTAGGAGAAGGTGTTGAGGCGCGGGAAGGCGAGGTTGCGCGTGCCGACCATGAGCGGGACGAGGTAGATGGCGGCGGCCTCCATCATGGGCACGGCGAAGAGGAACATCATCGTCACCCCGTGCATGGTGAAGATCTGGTTGTAGCGGTCGGGCGAGAGGAAGGTGTTTTCCGGCGAGGCGAGTTGGATGCGCATGAGCGCGGCGAGCACGCCGCCGACGAGGAAGAAGATGAACGCGGTCGCGATGAAGCGCCGGCCGATCTCCTTGTGGTCGGTGGCGGTGAGCCAGCCGTAGAAACCCGGCGCGCGCGTCCACGTGCGGCGAAGCGAGGCCTCGTCAAGCCAGGCGTCGTAGGCGCGCGGACCGGCGGGCGGTGCGGCGTCGGACGCGGCGGAAGCGGCGTCACACGGGCGAGGATCCTGCGGCGTCATTTCAGGCTCTCCAGGTAATCGAGGAGCGGGTGGAGCTCCTCGGCGGGGAAGGCGTGGGGCGGCATGTGGTTGCCGGGCTTGATGCCCTGCGGATCGAGGATCCAGCCGGCGAGGTGGCCGCGCGTGTTGGGAACGGAAACGGCGCCGAGCGTGCGGCGGCTGGCGAGATGGGTGAGGTCGGGGCCGGCCCGGCTTGCCGCGCCCGTGCCGCGCACGGTGTGGCACATGACGCAGGAGCTCTTGAGAAACACCTCGCGGCCGAGGCGTTCGGACTCGGTGGCGGGCTCGCGGGCGGGAAGGCGTTGTTCGGCGATCCAGCGGTGAAACTCGTCCTCGGGCCGGGCGATCACGAGCAGGCGCATCTTCGCGTGCTGGTAACCGCAAAACTCGGCGCACTGTCCCTCGTAGACTCCGGGGCGGTCGGCTTGCAGCCAGAGGTGGTTTTCGCGCCCCGGGATGAGGTCCCGTTTTCCGTGGAGAGCGGGCACCCAGAAACTGTGGATCACGTCGGCGGTGACGAGGCGAAGGTGGACGGGGCGACCGACGGGGATGTGGATTTCGTTCGCGGTCGCGACGATGTCGGAAGCCTGCGGAAACTCGTAGCGGATGTCCCACCACCAGCGCCGGCCGGTCACGAGAATGGTGAGGTGCCCGTCGTCTTCGGGGCGTTCGAGCCCGCGCAGGCGATGCTCCGCGATCAAGGTCTCGGCGGTGAACCACGAGAGCACGGCGACGCAGAGGCCGACGGCGAAGGAGATCACGCGCACGACGCGTCGGCGGGCCGGCGCGGGGAGGTCGTGGGTGTTGGGCGCGGGGTGGTGTTGGACGACGGCGAAAACGAGGGCGCCCGTGACGAGGGCGAAGACGGCGGTGCAGCCCCAGAGCAGGGCGCGCCAGAGCCGGTCGATATGCATGGCCTGCGGGCCGGCGGGCGAGAGGGCGTCGTGTTCGCCGACGAGGCCGGCGCGGGCGAGGTCGGGAAGGGCGGCGAGGAGCAACGCGGGCGCGAGCGCGGCGCCGGCGTAGCGAAGAAGCGGATACGGACGTGGCGACAGCATGGGAATCAATCGCCGGGGGCGGTTTCGCGGGACTTGGCGCCCTCCCCGGGAGGTGCGGGCAGGTGGGCGCGGTCGACGGGTTTTCCGGGAGGGGGAACGCCGCCGAGCGTCTGGATGTAGGAAACGAGCTGCCAGACCTGCTGGTCGTCGAGCCGCTCGCGGAAGGCGGGCATGCCGTCGGGCCGGCCCTCGACGATGGAGGAAAAAATTTGCGCAGGCTCGGAGCCGTAGATCCACTTCAGGTCCATCAGCGCGGGGCCGATGCCTCCTCCGCCGGCGAAGTGGCAGCCCTGGCAATTGAACCAGGCGAAGAGGCGTTTGCCCTCGGCGATGGCGTGCGCGTTGCCCTCGTAGGGATTGGGCGCGGAGGCGCCCGGTGTGACGCCGCCGGGACGGAGATCGCCCTGCGCGATGGGTCCGGCGCCGGCGCGCGACGGGGTTTCACGGAAGCGGCGCTCTTCCTGGCGACAGGCGGCGAGAACAAAGGCGAACGCGAGCGCGACGACGAAACCGCCGAGCAAGCCGAGGCGCGGGCGTTTGGTCTCAGGGGCTCGCATGACGGGGCTCCTTTCGCGGCGGCGAGTCGGTTGCGGCGGAGGTGAGCGCGGGGGCGGTGCGATCGGGGACGTTCGGAGCGACGCGCGGCACGCGATAGGCGTCGAGAATGCGGGCGATGTCGTCGGCGCGGCGGGCGAGGATGGCGTCGACCTCGTCGCGAAGTTCGGGGCGGGCGCGGGCGACGCCGACGGCGATCGCGAAGGTGAAGGGAAGGTCGGGGCAGTTGCAGGGATCGAGCGGGGTGACGGCGAGCGGCGGAGTCTGGCGCGCGGCGAAGTAGCCGGCCATCGGCCCCCAGGCGACGGCGACATCGACCTCGCCGGACGCGACGGCGGCGACGATGGCGGAGGGCGGGCTGTCTTGCGCGTAGTCGCCGAAGAGCGTGTAGCCGCGGATGTTTTCCACGAGGCCGCGACGGGAGAGCGCGTGGGCGGGCGGCGTGTTGTTGCCGTCGTCGCCGGCGAGCTGCACGCCGATGCGCAGATGTTCGAGCGCGGGATCGTCGACGGAGCGCAGCGGCGGATCGTCGACCTTTTGCACGAAGACGTAGGTGGAAACGTAATACGGGCGAGTGGTGAGCACGCGCTCGAAGCCGGCGGGCACGCCGAGCACGAGATCGGCGCGGCCGGCCCCGACCGTCTCGCGGAAAAAGCCGCGGCGTTGCGGCCACCATTGGTATTCGAGACGCGCGCCGAGTTCGGCGGCGATGAGCTCGGCGATGCGGTTTTCGAAACCCTCGAGGCGCTCGTTGGAGAAGGGCAGGTTGTTGGGATCGGCGGCGACGCGAAGGACGCGCGGCTCGGGCGCGGGTGCTGACGTTGACGCGGTGGTGCCCGTGGTGGCGGCCGATGCGGCGTCGGCGAGGACGAGCGAACCTTGGCAGGAGGCGAAGAGCAGGCTCGCGAGGACGAGCAGGCGGGCGAGGTGGCGGGCGCCCGCGACGCGGCGGCGATCAAGGCAGGCGGAACACATAGAGCATGCCTCCGGGGCTGGTGTGTTGCGGGAGATCCTTCATCGCGTTAACGAAGCCGAGGGCGCCGGTGCCGTCTCGCGGATCGAGTTGACCGGCGACGACGGCGCCGGACCAACCGCCGACGCCGGAGAGGATGGCGACGTATTGGCGACCGTCGGGGCCGCGGTAGGTGACGGGTTGGCCGATGATGCCGGAACCGCATTTGAATTTCCACAGCTCCTCGCCGGTGCGGGCGTGCACGGCTTTGAACCAGCCGTCCATCGTGCCGTAGAAGGCGACGTCGCCGGCGGTGACGACGGTGCCGCTCCAGACGGGAAATTTTTCCTTCAAGGACCAGACGGCTTTGCGCGCGATCGGGTCCCAGGCCTTGAACTCGCCGCGGTGGCCGCCCGGGCCGGCGTGCATGCGGACCTCGGCGCCGACGAAGGGCGTGCCGGCGATGTAGTTGGCCTCGGCGGCGGTCACGTCCATGGTGAGGTTTTGGTGCGGGATGTAGACGTAGCCGGTGCGCGGCGAGTAGGCGGAGGGTTGCCAGTCCTTCGCGCCCGGCGCGGGCGGGGCGATGTCGCGCACGATCTCGCCGACCTTGGGTTTCTTGGCCTCGACGTGCTGCGGACGGCCGGTGCGGAGATCGACGTGCGTGGTCGTGGTGTTGTAGGCGAAGTGGTTGGCGGAGAGAACCTCGCCGGTGGCGCGATCGAGGATGTAGATGAAGCCGTTGCGCTCGGGGCGGAGGAGAACCTTGCGCGGGCGGCCCTCGATCTCGAGGTCGAGGAGAATCTGCTCGTTGACGCCGTCCCAATCGTAGAGGTCGTGCGGGCTGAACTGATAAAACCACTTCGCCTGGCCGGTGTCGGGATCGCGCGCGAAGATGCCGCAGGTCCACTTGTTGTCACCGGGGCGCTGCTCGGGATTCCACGGGCCGGGATTGCCGGTTCCGTAGTAGATCAGGTTGAGCTCGGGATCGTAGGAAATCCATCCCCACACGGTGCCGCCGCCGATGCGCCAGGCGTCGGGCGGCCAGGTGGTGACGCCGAGATCGCGGCCGCGGTCCTGCTCGTAGTGCGGGCGGAAATCGGGACCGATGAGGACCTCGGCGTCGGGGCCGGTGCTGTAGGCGGTCCAAAGCGCCTTGCCGTCGGAGGCGTCGAGAGCCTTGAGCCAGCCGCGCACGCCGAACTCGCCGCCGCTGTTTCCGACGAGGACCTTCCCCTTCACGACGAGCGGGGCCATGGTCATGGACTCGCCCTTGTTGATGTCGCCGACCTTGGTCTTCCACGCCTCCTTGCCGGTGGAGGCGTCGACGGCGACGACGTGCGCGTCGAGCGTGTTGTAGATGACCTTGCCCTCCCACCAGGCGGCGCCGCGGTTGACGACATCGCAGCAGGCGACGCCCTGCGAGGAGCGGGCGGGGTTGGGCTCGTGGCGCCACTTAAGCGCGCCGCCGTCGGAGAGATCGAGCGCGTAGAGATAATTTGGATACGGCGTGACGACATACATCGTGTCGCCGACGACGAGCGGCGCGGCCTCGTGGCCGCGGACGAGGCCGGTGGAGAAAGTCCAGGCGACCTGGAGCTTGGCGACGTTCCCGGTCGTGATCTCGTCGAGCGTGCTGTAGCGGGTGCTCGCGTAGTTTTTCGGGGCGATCACCCAGTTGTCCTCGGTGGCCTCGGGATGCTCGAAAGCGGGGGCGGCGGCGCGAAGCGTCGGGGCGGTGCAGGCGGCGAGAACGGCCCCGACGAGGCCGGGGAAATTTGCGAGGAGATGGCGACGGCGGGCGGGCATCACTCGGAGTGTAGGCAGCGGGGACAAGGGAGTTTACCCGGGGCGCGGACCAAGACACGGTGGAGAGAACACCCCGGACGGCGTGGGGGGGGGCACCAGTGCGATCGAAAGAGACGGGGCAGGCGGCTCCGTAGAGGCGCGCCTCGGAACTCAGAACCTCAGGTCGAGTCCAGCGAGAACGGTGCGCGGCGGGCCCGGGCGCACGCCGTTTTCGAGGTCGGCGATGTAGAGCCGGTCGGTGAGGTTGCGAGCTTGGGCCCAGAAGGTGAGGGCGCCATCGCGGCTGTTCACGCTCACGCGGGCGGAGAGCAAAGTGTGCGACGGCACGCGGCCGAGCACGACGGGCTCGCGCACCTCGAACTCGTCGCCCGGGCCTAGGATGGCGCCGGCTTCGTCGGCGAGCGTGAGCGAGCGCGTGTTGGCGGGATCGGTGAAGAAGGAGCCGAGGTGGCTGAGCGTGACGCTGGCGTGCCAGCGGGAGGCGCGCTCGACGCCGAGCGTGAGCGCGGCGGTTTGGCGAGGCACCTCGGGCACGTCGTTGCCGTCGGCGAGGCCGCCGGAGAAGCGGGCGCGGGTGTAGTTGTAGGCGAGCTCGACGACCGGCCGGATCTCGGCGGTGGAGCGGAGGCGGAGCGCGAGGTCGATGCCGTAGGCGCGGGAGTCGGCGCTGTTGAGAAACACGTTTTGGTCGTCGCGGGTGTAGGGTGCGTGGACGATCGTGTCGGAGAAACGATTGGCGAAGACGGCGATCTCGAGGTCGAAAAGCGGAAGGGCGCGGGTGCGCGCGCCGAGCTGGGAGTTGAGGCCGATCTCGGGGCGGAGCGGGAAGGACTCGGCGGTGCGCGCGATGGCGGGCATGTAGCCGCGGCCGATGTTGGCGAAAAACTCGGTGTCGCGAAGACCGTCGTGAAGCAGCGAGGCGGAGGGCAGGAAGAGCGTGTGCGAATCGCTCTCGCGCGGATCGTGCGGGCCGGGATCGGCGGGAAGGCTGCGGCGGAACCTGGACTGCGTGTAATACTCTGCGCGTGCGCCGACCGAGACGGACCACGGACCGAAACGACGCGTCTCCTCGGCGAAGACGGCGGCGGCGGTGGCTTGATAGGCCACGTGGCGGGTGATCGGGCCGGGCGACGAGGTTGTGAGAATCTCGCCCTCCGCACCGGTCGAGCGGCGGTCGTCGAGAAATTGCCGGTCGAAGCCGAGGCCGACGCGCCAGGAACGATCGTTCGCGGGATCGGCACCGGTGGCTTGCGGAAGGTCCGAAAGATCGCGCTCGGGCGCGGGGGAGGAGGGGGAGGACGCGAGCAAAGTTTCCACGCCGAAGGTGCGATAGCGGCGAAGGCGTCCGAGCATGTGGCCGGTGCCGGCGGCGGGATCGAAGGGATCGTCGGGCGCGAGATCGGGCAGGGCGGAGACGGGCGATTCGCCGCCGTCGACGGTGACGCGCGGGCGGTTGAGATTGGCGGCGTGCAGCGTGGTCTCGAACGCGAGCCCGGAGGCGGTCTGGTGGACGTGCGTGAGCTGGGTGCGCCAGAGGTCGAGGGCGAAGGCGTTGTATTCCTGACCGAAGCGGCCGGCCTTTCGGCGCGGGGCGGCGGCGTATTCGGCGGGGGTGAGGTTGCTCTCGTCGTAGCGGGAGCGCTCGCGGAAATGCGTGACGGAGAAGGCGAGCTGATCGTCGGGCCCGGCCTGCCACTCGGTGGCGAAGTGGAAATCATGATATCGCATCCGCTCGATGTCGAAGCTGCCGTCGGAGCGCTCGGTGGTGTAGGCGAGGACGATCCCGAACGGACCCTCGCGCCGTGAGTGACGCGCGTGGAACCGGGCGGTGTCGAGTTCGCCGCCGGCGACGCGCACGAGCGTCTCGGGCGTCGAGGTCGGGCGGACGTTGCGAAAATTGACGACGCCGTGGTTGTTGAGCGGCGCGTGGCGGAGATGGCCGGCGCCGCGAAGCACCTCGACGCGTTCGAGCCGGTCGAGCGGCGGCGTGTGGTGCGTCGACGGATCGATGTAGGTGGCGCCGTTCACGGGCACGTTGTCCTCGAGAAGCAGAACCTTGCGGGAACGACGCGCGGGCGCGGCGCGGAGACCGATGCCAATGCGGCGTCCGGCGGCGTCATCGTCGATGGCGCGCAGGCCGGGCACGAAGGTCGTGGCTTGGTGGAGATTCGCGGGGCGCAGGCGGTCGAGCTCCTCGGCAAGCAGGACGGAGCCGGCGCCGGGTGTGAGCGCGAGTTGATCGGGCAAGAGCCCGGTGACCTCGAGCGGGTCGAGGATGTGGGGTGGCTCGCCCGCAGAAACTGCATCTTCGGCAAACGGCGTGGGTTCCGTGTCGGACGCGGCGAGATCGGCGCCGAGCGGATCGCAGAGGAATGGCAGGAGCATGGCGGCCAGGAAGGGGCGAGGGCGACGAAAGCCGGCGGAAAGCATGTGGCAGAAAATCATGAGGCATCGGCGGCGTGTATCGGGGAGACGGTGGGCGACGGCACGGGGGCGACGCGAAGACGCGGGTGTTTTCCGCCCTTGCGCGGAGGCGCGGGGGACGGTGTGTTTGGCGGCTTTCCCTCCGTAAACCATGTCCGCCCTCGACGCCGTCAAAGCCCTCATCCCGCACCGTCCGCCCTTCCTCTTCGTCGACGAGATCGTCTCGGAGAACGCGGACGGGCTCGTGGCCAAGCGCACCTGGCGTGCGGACGAAGATTTTTATCGCGGGCACTATCCGAACGCGCCGATCACGCCGGGCGTGTTGCTCTGCGAGGCGGTGTTCCAGACGGGCGCGCTCTTCATGGCGAAACAGGCGCAGGCCGCCGGCGCGGCTCCGGGCGCGGGCGTGCCGCTGCTCTCGAAGATCGCGGACGTGCGTTTCCGCACGCCGGTCTATCCGGGCGACACGGTCCTGATCGAGGTGAAGAAAAAGGACGTGGTGGCGGGCTTCACGATGATGAGCGGCTCGGTGAAAAAGGCCGACGGCACCCGCGTGCTGAGCGTCGATTTCACCGTGGCGTGGAAGACTCCCGAGGGCCAGCAGACGACGGGCGGTGCGGCGGCGACGTCGGCGCAGGCGGCCCAGCAAGCGCAGCAGTAACCCCGACACGCCCCGCGATCATGTCCGACTTTCTCCAGCTCACCGGAAAAAACGTCCTCGTGCAGGGCGTGGCCAATCGCAAGAGCGTGGCTTGGCACATCGCCAAGACGCTCGAGGAGCAGGGCGCGCGTGTCATTTACGCCGTGCGTTCCGAGGCGCGCAAAAAATCGCTCGAAACGCTCCTCGCCGGCAAACCGGTCTTCGTGTGCGACGTCGAGGAGGAGGGCGCGGCGGCGCGCCTGGCGAGCGAGGTGGCGGCGGCGGGTTTCGCGCCGTTGCACGGGCTCGTGCACTCGATCGCGTTCGCGAACTACGCGGAGGGCTTCAAGCCCTTCCACGAGACGAAGCGGAAGGACTTTCTCCAGGCGACGGCGATCTCGGCCTTCTCGCTCGTCGAGCTGGCCAACGCCTTCAAACCTCACTTCGCGAAAAACGCCTCGGTGGTGACGATCGGCATCTCGTCGCTGCTCGTGACGCCCGACAACTACGGCTACATGGGCCCGATCAAGGCCGCGCTGGAGTCGGCGACGCGTTTTCTCGCCAAGAGCTTCTCCGGCGAGCCCGCGGTGAGCGAGGTGCGTTTCAACGTGATCGGCGCCGGACCGCTCAAGACCAGCGCGTCGGCGGGCATCCCGGGCTACCTCGAAAGCTATCTCTACGCGGAGAAGCTGACCTTCCGTAAGCGCAACCTCTCGACGCAGGAGGTCGCCGATCCGGCGGTGTTCCTGCTCAGCGAGCGCAGCAGCGGCATCAACGGCACGACGCTCACGATCGACGCCGGTCTCGGCTCGAACTACTTCGACAAGGACATCATCCGGCTGGCGATGCGGGTGGAGAACAAGCCGCCGGCGGCGGGCGGCGACGCGGACGCGTCCGCACGGGGCTGATCTCCTTCGCGTATCCAAAAAACAGACACAAGCCGCCGGCTCCGGGCAACAGGCATGAAATTCCAACACACCGTCATCGAATCGCTGGCCACGGCGCTGCCGGACGAGGTGCTCACCTCGGTCGAGATCGAGCGCAGGCTCGAGCCGCTCTATCGCCGCCTGCGTCTGCCGGAGGGCCGGCTCGAGCTGATGACGGGCATCCGCGAGCGCCGCGTTTGGCCGGCGGGCACGCGTCCCTCCGACGCCTCGGCGGCGGCGGGCAGGGCGGTGCTGGCGAAGTCGGGCATCCGCGCCGAGCAGGTGGAGCTCTTCATCCATTCCGCGGTCTGCCGCGACATGCTCGAGCCGGCGACGGCGAGCTTCGCGCACCGCAAGATCGGGCTGCCGGCGACGGCGCAGATCTTCGACCTCTCCAACGCCTGTCTCGGCTGGCTCAACGCGCTCACCGTCGCGGCGGGCATGATCGAGAGCGGGCAGATCAAGTGCGCGCTGGTGTGCTCGGGCGAAAACGGCGGCCCGCTCGTCGAGCAGACGCTAAAAACGCTGCTGACCGCGCCGCTCGACCGCAACGGCATCAAGCCCTTCTTCGCGAACCTCACGATCGGCTCGGGCGCGGTGGCGGCGGTGGTCTGCCACGAGTCGCTGCTGCCCGCGGGCACGCGTCCGCACCGTTTACACGGCGGCGTGGCGCGCGCGGCGACGGCGCACAGCGAGCTTTGCCAGGGCGATACGCACGGGGTGGACGCGCTCGCGATGCAGACCGACAGCGAGGCCCTGCTCGTCGCCGGCATCGAGCTGGCCCGGGAGACCTGGGCTGCGTTCACCGCGGAGTTTGGCGCCGATTTCCAGCGCACCATCTGTCACCAGGTCGGCAGCACGCACCGGCGCAAACTCTACGAGGCGCTCGGCCTCGACCTGGCCGGGGATTTTTCGACCTTCGAGACGCTCGGCAACACGGGCTCGGTCGCGCTGCCGGCCACGCTCGCGGGCGCGGTGGAGGCGGGAGCCGTGAAGGACGGCGACCGCGTGGCGCTGCTCGGCATCGGCAGCGGGCTGAACTCGCTCATGCTCTCGTTGGAGTGGTGAGCGTCCGCAGGCCGTGGTTACCCGCATGAACATTTTCCTCGAATCTTCGCCGCGAGCGGCCCGCCGGGTCGGCATCGTCGCGCGTCCGTCTTCCTATCTCGCATGAACGCGGTCCCCGACTGGCTCCAGCCATTGTATCCCTTCACGCCGAAGCGTTTCACCACGCCCGGCGGCGCGGAGATGAGCTACCTCGACGAAGGCCCGGGCGCGGCGGCCGGGGAGGGCGACGAGGCGGTGCTGATGCTGCACGGCAATCCGACCTGGTCCTTCTACTACCGCGAGCTGGTGAAGCTGCTCGCGCCGCGCTTCCGTTGCGTGGTGCCGGATCACATCGGCATGGGGCTCTCGGAAAAGCCGGAGAACTACCGCTACACGCTGAAGCAGCGCATCGACGACGTGGCCGCGCTGGTCGCGAAGCTCGGGCTGAAGCGCGTGCATCTCGTGGTGCACGACTGGGGCGGAGCGATCGGTTTCGGTTTCGCGGCGCGACACACGGAATCGATCGGTCGTATCGTTGTTCTGAATACGGGGGCGTTCCCCTCGAAACGCATCCCGGCGCGGATCGCGCTCTGCAAAACGCATTTCCCGGGCACGGCGCTGGTGCGCGGGTTGAACGGCTTCGCGTGGCCCGCGACCTGGATGGCGATGGCCAGGCGCGCGCTGACGGCGGACGAGAAGCGCGGCTATCTGTTCCCGTATGACTCGTGGGCGAACCGCGTGGCGGTGGACGCCTTCGTGAAGGACATCCCGATGGACGACGCGCACCCGAGCTGGCCGGTCTTGGAGGCGACGGCGGCGGGGATCGAAAAGTTCCGAGGCAACCCGGTGCTGATCGTGTGGGGCGGGCGGGATTTTTGTTTCAACGACAGCTTCTACACGGAGTGGCGCGAGCGCTTGCCGGAGTCGGACGCGATGTATCTGGCCGACGCCGGGCACTACGTGATCGACGACGCGCGCGAGGAGGCGCTGCCGCGGATCGCCAAGTTTCTCGGCTCGGCCTGAGCGACACGCGTGGCCGGTGCGCGGCGCTTCGCGCCGGTCAGCAGATCAGGCGCCGGTGCGTCGCGGCGTCGACCAGCTTGCACGAGCGGTAACCTTCGCCGTGTTCGGGCAGGGTGGCCACGAACTCGTCGCGTCGGGCCGCGCTTGTGAAATCGAGGCCGATCAAGGCGCGACCGATGCGCTCGCCCGATTGGCGGTAGTTGAAATAGCAGAGATCGGCGCGGCCTCGCACCACGTGGGCGAGAAAGTCGCGCAGCGCGCCGGCGCGCTCGTAGAAATCGAGCCGGAGAAAAATCGGGTGGGCGAGCAGATCGCCGCGGATCGGGATGGCGCGGAAGGCGATGTCCACCGCGTCGGTGATGTCTTCCCAAGCGTGGCCGGACGCATCGAGCCGCGCGGGCAAGGCGTCGAGGGCGGCGGGATCTTCGGCGGTGACGGTGAAAGCCGGCCACGCGTCGTCGGCGTGGTGTTTGCCGTATTGGAAGTCGGAGATGTTGAGCCCGGCGAAAGCCGAATCGAGGAGGCCGAGCATCGTTCCGGTTTTTTCGGGAATGCGCACGCGCAGGGTGCGCGACGCGGTGCCGACGGTGCCTTGGGACTGGGCGATGAGGCCGAGCTGGAGGAAGTCGACGTTGGCGCCGCTGACGACGACGAGCACGCGTTTGCCGGCGAGGGCGGCGCGATTCTTCAACACGCCCGCGAGGCCGAGCGCGCCCGAAGGTTCGGAGATGCAGCGCAGGCCCTCCCAGAGCACGCGAATGGCGGCGCTCACCTCGGCGTTGGTGACGGTTTCGACGCGCGAAAGCGTTTGCCGGCAGATGGGGAAGGGCAGCGCGCCGGCTTTTCGCACGGCGGTGCCGTCGCAAAAGATGTCCAGTTGCTCGAGCTGCACGGGCCGCCCCGCGGCGAGGCCGGCTTTCATGGATGCCTGGCCGACGCCCTCGACCCCGACGATGTCGATCGCGGGCCAGTAGGTCTTGAGCCAGTTGGCGACGCCCGAGGCCATGCCGCCGCCGCCGATCTGGAGAAACGCGGCGTCAAACGGACCGTGCCCCGACAACACGACCTCGTCGGCGAGCGTGCCCTGGCCGGCCATGACCAGGAGATCGTCGTAGGCGTGCACATACACGGCGCCGCTCGTGCGTTCGTCCTCGCGCGCGGCCGTGACGGCTTCGTCGTAGCTGTCGCCGGAGAGGTGGATCTCGACAAATTCCCCGCCGTGCTGAAGCACCGCGTTTTGCTTAACGCGCGGGGTGGAGCGCGGCATGTGGATGCGGGCGCGGATGCCGAGCTTTTTCGCGGCGAGGGCCACGCCCTGCGCATGATTTCCGGCCGAGGCGGTCACGACGCCGCGCGCGGCCTCCTCGGCGGTGAGCACGGCCATGCGGTTGCACGCGCCGCGCCACTTGTAGGATTTGACCGCGCAGAGATCCTCGCGCTTCACCCACACCTCGGGACCGGGCTCGTTGCCGGGCAGCGTGAGACGCTCGATCGGGGTCGGCTGGCCGAAGCGGTAAACGCGCTCGCGGGCGAGAAGCGTTTCCTGGCGGAGCCGCTCATCGAGTGGAAGGAGGTCGTGTTGCATGACTTTCCCTCAGCACACAGCCAACGTGATCGCGCCTGAAGCTTAAAGCGGACGACGCCCATTGGGACGAACTATCGATCAGCCGCGTCCGTAGAGTTCGCCGAGATCCTTCAGGTAGGCGGCCGACTCGCGCCGTAGCCGTTCGAGCTGATCGTCGGAGTAGCGCCATTGCCAGTTGCCGGCGGCGACGCCGGGGGTGTTGAAGCGCGCTTCGGCGCCGAGGCTCAGCAGATCCTGGAGCGGGATGATCGCGAGGCGGCTTACGGCGGCGTAGGCGGAGCGGATGAAATCCCAGCCGATCTCGCGTCCGTCGACGCGCAGGTAGCGGCGGACGTGGTCCTGCTCGCGGGCGGAGGCGGAGCGATACCAGCCAAGCGTGGTGTCGTTGTCGTGGGTTCCCGGATACACGACGGCGTTGGCGACGAGATTGTGCGGGAGGTAGAGATTCGTCGCGTCGCCGCCGAAGGCGAACTGGAGGATCGTCATTCCGGGGAGGCCGCAGGCGTCGCGCAGCTCGCGCACGCTCTCGAAAAGATCGCCGAGATCTTCGGCGATGAGGCGGGCGTCGGGCAGGGCGGCTTTGACCGCGCGGAAGAAATCGAGCCCGGGGCCTTGTTTCCACTCGCCGTTCTTGGCCGTGGCGGAATCGGCGGGGATGGACCAGTAGGTGTCGAAGGCGCGGAAGTGGTCGATACGGACGATGTCGCAAAGCGCGAAGTTGGCGCGAAGGCGGGCGATCCACCACGCGTAGCCCTCGGCGGCATGTTTTTCCCAGGCGTAGAGCGGGTTCCCCCAAAGCTGGCCGTCGGCGGAGAAATAGTCGGGCGGCACGCCGGCGACCGTGAGCGGCACGCCGCTTTCCTGGTCGACAAAGAACATGTCCGGGCGCGACCAGACATCGGCGGAGTCGCGCGCGACGAAGATCGGCGCGTCGCCGATGATCCGGATGCCGCGCTCGCGGGCGGCGGCACGGACGGCGGCCCATTGACCGAAGAACAGATATTGGAAAAAGGCGTGCGCCTCGGCGCGGTCGAGGACCGAGGCGGGCAGGGCGCTTTTGCGGACGCGGGCGAGGAAGCGGTGCTCGGCGGGCCAGAGCCACCAGGGCTTGCCGTCGTGGTGATCCTTGAGCGCGAGGAAGAGCGCGTATCCGTCGAGCCACGACGCATGGCCGGCGCGGAAGGCGGAGAAGTCGCCGTAGGGCAGATCGGCGAACTTGCGGGCCTTCGCGGCCTCGTAGGCGCGGAAAAGCGCGGGCCACTTGGTGACGTAGAGCCAGCCGTAGTCGACACGGTCGCGCGGCAGCTTGCGGAGATCGTCGAGATCGCCGTCGACGAGCAGGCCGGCGTCGACGAGCGCATGGAGGTCGACGAGATAGGGATTGCCGGCGAAGGCGGAGAAACACTGGTAGGGCGAATCGCCGTAGCCCGTGGGCCCGAGCGGGCAGACCTGCCAATGGCTGATGCCGGCGGCCTGAAGGAAATCGAGAAACCGGGGCACACGACCGTCGAGCACGCCGATGCCCTGATCACCCGGGAACGAGGTGGGGTGAAGGAGCACGCCGGCATGGCGTTGGCGCAACCAATCGAAGCGGGGCAAATCCAAGGACGGCCGAGGGGCTGAAAGTTGATTAGACATAATATCTATTGTGCGTCAAAACGTTAAGTGGCTGATTATCAGTGGTTTGCGCAATTCGCAATCTCTGGGCCATTCGCTTCCGGAAAGGTCTGCATGGACGCGATTAAGATCGCAGCTCCCATGCCGGCGAGCCGTTCCGGCAGTTTCTTAACCCAAAATGCAGGCCAACCCGGCACCTTGGCACATTCCCTGCCGCAAAACGGCTTCGGGCGTCGGATTCGGCACTATACACCCAAGGAAGCCGCGGCCGCGTTGGCCGATGCCGGCATCCCCGCCGCCGCCAAGGCGATTCGTCGGCGCTGCCGTTTGCCGGCGTCGGACCCGCGCCACATCGCCACAAACCCCGCGTTTCCGGGGCGTTTCCACATCCCGGAAACGGAGCTGGCGCGCCTTCTGGGCGCGAGGAAGGCCGCCGCATGAACCGCGCCGCCAAACGCTTCGCGGCCTACCTCGACACCTGCCTTTCCCGCGCGGCAAAGGGCGGGCGCCATTGGCTGCGTTTGCCGCTCGCCGAGTTCATGGCTGCGACCGGCTACGCGGAGCGGACCGCCCGGCAGGCTTGGGCGGACGTCCGGGAGTTCTACGAGACGCGACTCGTCCGCATCGGCCGTTCGAGTGTATCCATGATCGCCCTACAAGGGACGCTTTCACCATGCAAAGCCCACTATAAGGGGGGAATTCCTTCGGAATTGGAGAAAGTAAATAAACCTGAACAGGCGCGCCAAGCCGCGCCGGACAGGTCAAAATTTTCGGAGGCTCCGCCCAAGCCGACGAGCCCGGCCCAAAAAGACCCGCTCCGCCGCCTCGCCGCGTTTTTCGGCTCCCGCCTCCTCCGGTGCCATTGGGACTCGTGCCGCGTCCGATTCAACGCCTGCTTCGCCCAAGCCTACGCCGCCCGGGCCTTCGCCCTCGGCTATGACCGCGACACCGTCGAAGCCGCATACGAGGCGGCCTTGCGCGCCGAGCACACCGTTGCCGTGGACGTTGGCGCGCCTTCGTGGCGCCCGTTCCGGGTCATGGCCCTTGCCTTGGCTCGTTTGAAGGCCGTTGCGCCCGATTGGAAACGCCCGGCCTCGCCTGCGCCTCGCGAGGCCCGCCCCACGGCCAACACCGGCCTTTCCGACGCCCTCGCCGCCTTCTGCGCGAGCATCACGCCCGACGACCCCTTTGCGACCTATACACCCTATGAACGCACCTGCTGAAACGCATCCTCTCGCCGCCGCCCTCGGGCGCCGTTTCTCCCATCGTCAACGCGTCGCCCGGGAAAAGGGAGACGCAGAGGCCTTCAACCTCCGGACGCAAAACAAACGCCGGAACCTCAACCTCGACATGATCGCGCTGATGGAGCGCGGTTATGGGGCGAAGTCGCCCGAGGTGTCCGCCATCCGTGCTGAGCTGGCCAAGCTCCCCGTTTGAGGCCGTCGCGATGGACCACACGACCCGCGCCGCCCTCGCGGCCATGCTGGACGAGTTGGAGTCAAACGGCCTCGCCGTCGAGTTGGCCCCGGCTCCCGACCCGCGCCACGAAATGCACTTCGTCCGCGTCGTCGTTTGCCGAAACCCGGCGTGGTATCGCGCCTTTTGCGAGCGTTTCCCGTCGTCGCGGGTCCGCTCGCGCCGTTTGCCCGATACGGCGATACGCCGAGCGAACACCGTCCGCGCCTTGCGCGCCCTCCTCGACGGCGAACGCGCCGGCCCTTGCTACGGCCCGCGTTTGATCGACGCCGCCAAGGCCTACGCCCGACGCCACGCCGCCAACCTCGCCGAGCGCATCGCCGCCTGATTTCCCGCCCATGAACCTCCTCGAATTCAACAAAGACAACCCGCCGCCCATCGGCACGCCCGACGCCAAAGGCACGCCCTTTGACCCGGGCAAGCACCTGCCCCGCGTTAACGCCAAAACGCAACGTTGGCTCCCCCGCAGCCCCGGCCGCTTCAACAAAGGGCAAACGCGTTTGCCGGGCGTTGAAGCCGCGACGCAAACGCCGCCTCCGGCCGCCGACGCCCCGCCGGTCGCCGAGGTGACGGCCAGCGATCTTATCGACCTCCCGACCACGCCGGCCGCCGCTCCCAAGGCCGACATTGCGCCCGGCTCGCCGCCGCCGCCCCAGCAAACGCCGCCTCCGGCCGCAGCCCCCGTTCCCGAGGTCGGCCCCCAGGACGAGAAGACCGCGCCGGGTGCGGGCGCCGAGGCTCCGCGCGGAGCCGACGCGAAGGCCTCGGCTGCGCACGCCGGCAAGCTCGCCGCCCGCGCTACCTACGCCGTCACCGGCGCCATGATCCGCGACCACAAGGCAGCGAAGCCGACGCCCGACGAGCACACCGCCCTTGTGAACACGTGGACCGCCTTTTTCGAGTTCCGCGGCGTCGCCCTCGTCGGCGTCTTCGCTGTCGGCGCCGCCGTCCTGTGCTACCTGCTCGAAGACGGCCGCCGCGAGCCCTTCGTGGACTTCGTCAAAGGACTCTTTCGGAAGAAGGGAGAGAAGCGCGCCGAGCCCGTCGCGACGCCCGCCACCTCTGCCGGCGCGCCGGCTCCCGCTCCCACCCCGCACTCCGTCCACCACGTCCGCTTCCCTGAATAACTCCGACCTATGAACACGTTCCTCGTCTGGTATCACGTCCGCCGCGCCCTCGCCCCCCTCGGGGGCCTCGCTGTCTTCGCCCTTTGGCGGCTCGCCCGGCTCCTCCGCTTCGTCCTCACGCTGGCCTTTTCCGCCGTCGTTCTGTGCCTCGCCGTGGCCGCCGTCGCGCTCATGCTCCCGGGCGTGCTCGGCGTCATCCTCGCCGTGGCGACGTATTTCCTTTTCAACTACGTTGTCGCGTTCTGGCGACTCTGACGCATGGCCGGCTCCCTCGCCAAACTCGACCATACGGCCATTTCCTGCCCCTCCAAGGGCGGGAAATCCGTCTTTCTCCGCGCCCTTTGCGCGCAGTTCCTCCGCTCGGGGAATCAGGTCCTTGTGTGCGACCCGCTCGGCTATTCATGGCCGGCGACATGGGTAACGCGCGACGCCTACGAATTCATCGACCGCGCCAAACGCTCCCGCAACTGCGCCCTCCTCATGGATGAAATGGGCATGACGCCGCTCGAACGTGAGTTCGACACGTTCAAATGGCTCCTCACCACCTCGCGCCACAACGGCCACGTGTTCATGGGCGCCATGCAGGACTATACGCAAATGCCGCTCCGGATGCGGAAGCAGTTGACGCAGCTCTACCTCTTCCGCTGCCACCCAAAGGAGGCGGAGGAATGGGCGTTTCAGTTTCACCAAGATCGTGAGTTCGTCCTGAAGCACGGGCCTTACCTGCCCCAGTATTCATTCATTCGCCTGCGCAGCTTCGCCCCGCCCGCCGGGCCGATGAAACTCGCCCTTTGACCCGAGCCCCGGCCGCCCGCCGGGGCTTTTTCGTGTCCATTTGCGGACCTTTGGGGCCATTGCGGGACATTACGGGACATTAGGGCATCTTTGGCGCGTTGCGGGCGAATCCTGCGAGGGCGTTTCGTATCGGCGTTATCACTACGCCAACGCCCTCCCATCATGGATAAAGCCAAAAAGTTCCTCCTCACCCCTTGGGGCCTCGTGCTCCTCGCCCTCCTCCTCGTAACGGTCGTGGTCGCCTACTCCTCCAAGATCCCCGGCTTCGGCTGGGTCCGGAAGGTCGCCGCGAAGCTCCCCGGCTCCGACGTCGCCGCCGGCTGACCGCGCCCGTCCTCCGCCAACACCACCCGCAAACCCATCCGAGCCCATGCCTCGTCAAAACCTCCCCATTACCGGTATCAACGGCGTCGGCGACGGCGACATTGCCACCGCCGACCTCACTGTCGGCCGCCGCTACCACGACCTCCTCCTGAACATCGGTTGCACCGCGCACGCCGTCCCGACCTGGGCGCAGATGCATTCCATGGTGAAGCGCATTGTCATCCTCGCCAACTCCCGCGAGGTCCGCGCCTTCACCGTCGCCGAGCTCGAAGAGGTTCTGCGCTTCAACAAAATGCCGCGTCCCAACGGCTACCTCCCCATCTATTTCTCGGAGCCGTGGCGCGTCACCCGCGCCGAGGAAGAGTTTTACGCGCTCAAGGCCGACCGCCTTTCGACGCTCCAGCTCAAGGTCGAGTGGAACACCTCCGCCGTCGCCGGCTTCTCTCTCGCCGGCCTGTTCCTGCGCGGCACGCAGTCCTTTGACTACGTGAAGGCCGATCACGGCAGCTTCGTCCACTGGACGCGCGTCAGCCCGCCCGTCACCTCCGCCGGCATCGGCTATTGGAAGGACCTCGACCGCGTCGGCGCCTACTCCCGAATCCACATCTTCTCTTCCGACGTGACCAAGGTTCGCGTGAAGGTCGGGAGCGACGAGATTTTCGATAAGGACAAGACGCAGAACGAAATCCTCGCCGCCGCCTACGACTACGACGCGAGCAACGCCAACACGTTCAACATCGCCTTCGACTATACCGGCTACAACTCCGACAGCCTCGTCATGACGAAGGAAGTCGCGCCCGGCGTTTTCGCCCCCGTCGATTCCTTCGAGATCGAAGTCACCCGCACCGCTGGCGGCGGAAACCTCCCCGCCCTCGTCGAGCATATCAAGACGCTCGGCTGACGCCGCCGCGTATCCGCTTCGCCACTACCCGTAAACCCATAGCCGCCCGGCGCGGGCCTCGCGCCCCGCCGGGCCTTTCTTTTATGGCCGATCCCGTTACGCCGCCCCCCGAGGGCAAATGGTATGATCCCTTCGTGAACCTCGCGCTTAAAGGCGCCGAGATTTACGGCAAGATTCAGGAGGTAAAGGCCTCCTCGAAACCCAACAACTACACCGTTTATCGCCCGGAGGAGGTGAACCAAACCACCGGTCGCCCCTACGGCGTGCAGGCCACCGGCTCGGCCGGCGTCACCCAGCCGGGCGCCATGCCTCCGTGGCTCTTCCCCGTCGCCATCGGCGTCGGTGTCCTCGTCCTTGTCCTCGCCCTCCTCCCCAGCCTCCGCCGGGGCAAAGGCGACTAAACGCGTCCGCCGATGATCCCTGGACTTCTCGCCCTCGGCAGCACGATTGCCGGAAAGGCCATCGACAACGCCCTCGGCATCGGCGGCGGAGGCGGCGGGGCGGCCATGTCCGCGCCGCCCTCTCAGCCGATCAACAACACCGCCAACTTCGGCCCGGTGAACTTTGGCGCGCGCTACATCGGCGACGCCGCCGTTGCCGAGGCGCCCGACGTTATCGCCGCCGAAAACCGCGAGTGGACGAAGTTCATTCCGTGGATCGTCGGCGGCTTCGTGGCCGTCCTCGCCCTCGCGCTCTGGCCCCGCAAAAAATGAACCTCCTCCACATTTTTTCCCGCCCCTTCTGCGCGTCGGGGTGGATGCTGCCGCCCTTCGCCCTCTGCCTCTTCGGCAGCAAGAGCAGCAGCAACCAAACCACCTCCGTCTCGAACAACCAGACGAGTATCGACGCCTCCGCCAACGCGGCCGGCGCGCAGACCGTTACCGCGTCACAGCGGGGCAGGGTCAAACTAGACCAGCGGTCGGGCTACCTGGAGACGAAGGGAAATTCGCGCTCCGCCATCGAAGGCGACAG
>Ga0065721_10004159_pt1 | contig 38813 bp, 28 predicted proteins | sample Mesricmetagenome_FD_59108 | JGI IMG/M metagenome (GOLD analysis project Ga0065721, IMG submission 59108) | Mesophilic microbial community from rice straw/compost enrichment Sample: eDNA_1 v2 (version 2) | ecosystem: Engineered > Solid waste > Grass > Composting > Bioreactor | place: USA: Davis... | reverse complement strand
CGCGGATCTCATCGTGGCCAGCGGTCAATGACCGCGCTGACAGGCCGGACATATGACTGCACCGTCCGACGGAGATTCATGCTGCCAACGCCTTGCTAACCGGGCCGTTCCACATATGAGTCAGAGCCAATATTCCACGCCTAAACACATCCCACGAACACGGCGCACCTGACGGGCACTCAAACCCTGAGCCGCGTCAACCGCGGTGACACATCGCCGGCTCCCGCTTCCAGATTCGACCCATTCCAACGTGTGGTTGAGATGCACCTGATCGAACGTGCGTTCGCCCAGATTTACGACCTACAGCGCCGCCTTGAGATAGCGGGCGGTGAGACTGCCTTCCGCTTCCGCAACGACGCCAGGGACGCCGCTGGCAACGATACGGCCCCCATCTTCCCCGGCCCCCGGTCCCAGGTCGATGATCCAGTCCACCTGTGTGATGGCGCGCATGTCATGTTCGACGACTACGACGGTATTGCCGGCGTCTACGAGGCCCTGCAGGTGTTGCATCAGCCGGTCGCCATCGGAGGGGTGAAGCCCCGAAGTTGGCTCGTCGAGGATGTAGATCGTGTTGCCGCGTTGAGCGCGTTGCAGTTCAGTCGCCAGCTTGATGCGTAATTTCCGCCATCAAGACGCGGCCCGTAGTTCCGACTGGACAAGTGACACCCACATGGTCGCAGCAAGCGGAAGAACGGCGTCGTTGAAATCATACTTGGAAGAGTGGAGGCCGGGATTTTCTCCTGACGAACGACCAGCTCCAAGCCAGAAGTAGCAGCCAGGCTGTTCTTGAAGCATGAACGCGAAGTCTTCAGCCGCCATGCTGGGGAGGGCATCGACGATGGTCAGGCCTGGCAATGTTGCTGCAACCTCTTTCACGACAGCAGCTTGGTGGGCATCATTGATAGTGGCCGGATATCGGATAAAATAATCGACAACAGCGTGGCACCCAAGACCCTCAGCGATCGAAGCGGAGACCTGCTTGACCCGCTGCTGGATGCGCTCTCCGATCTCCTCGTCAAACCAACGAGTAGTGCCTCGAAGGACGACTTCTTCCGGGATTACGTTCCAAGCGTCGCCACCATGTATTTGTGTGACAGAAACCACCGCAGATTCGAGCGGTGAAACATTCCGGCTGGAGATGGTCTGAAGCGCAGAAACGATCTGTGAAGCGGCAACCACGGGATCAGCGCCTTCGTGTGGCATCGCGCCGTGGGCTCCCCTACCCTTAACGACGATCTCAAAGGTCGCGAATGCTGCCATCATCTGATCGGGTCGAGCGACGATTGAACCCAAGGGCAAAGCTGGCCAATTATGCATCCCAAAGACTGCGTCCACCTTGTAGTCTTTGAAAAGACCATCCTCAATCATCGCGCGGGCTCCGCCCTCATTTTCCTCAGCTGGCTGGAATATGAATGTAACGGCACCGTCGAACTCAATGCCTCGCAGGGCACGGGCCGCTGCGAGTGCTGACGCGACGTGTCCGTCGTGCCCACAGGCATGCATGATGCCGGGTGTCGCTTTGCAGTTAATCGTGAGAATCGCCTGTCAACGATTTCAGAAGGTTAGCTGTACACATAGTTTGAGAATGTACAGTTAAATTGAGATTCAAGATGGGTCTTTGGCATTTAATGTGAGAACCGGGCGCAGCAGCGTAACGGCGTAGAATTTACCCACGACGGCGCATTAAATTCAAAGAATACAGGGCGTTCGTGTTGACGCGATTGCAGTTAATGTGAGAATCCGGTCGCTCGGATTCTCACCTTTAAATGCCAAACCTGGCCGAAACAGCCGCATTCTCACGTTTATCTGCCAAGCGACAGGAGGCCTCCTCGTTGTCGATGAAGCGGATGAGCCGGGCGGCTCGTCCATAGCATCTACAACGAAATCCATCCCCATTCCGCGCTCAAGATGGCTTCCCCTCGGCAGTTCATCAGGGCTAAATCAAACTAGCCGACATGTCCGGTCAAACGGGGTGCACTCCACGCCCAGCGCGATGAGTATTCGGCTTCATGTTCCGTCACCATCCGAACGGCGCGGGCGCGGACTTCAGGAGAAAACTTGTTCGTCGTTTTGCTTGTCATAGACCCTACTTCTCACGAGTTGGGGTCTCCGGCAAAGCCGGGGCGGTTCAGACCGCGTTGGAGGCTCTAAGTAGCCTCCACCTTGAACGGGTTCGGACGGATGGTGAGTTCTAGGGCTGGTCCGGGCCCCACGCTGGGCATGTGGCGCCCTTACGAGCTTGAGACTAGCCGGAAACCAAAGACGTGCCGGGGTACCTAAACAGCTTGCCCCAGTTTTGTGAGCACGCGAGAGGCTTCTACTCTGTTGCGCACGTTCAACTTCTTAAAGAGATTAGTCACGTGGTACTTTACAGTTTTCTCATGTATCCGAAGTCGGTCTCCGATTTCGCGGTTACTAAGGCCTGTGGACACCAGACGAAGAATGCGCTCTTCCTGAGGCGTGAGTAGTGCAACAGGGTTCGGCTCCGCTGTGCGCCGTAAGGCCGTAAGTAAATTGAAGCTTAGCGTTGGCGAGATGAAGGACTGGCCAGATGCAACAGTCTTCACAGCGTGTATCAGATCAGCAGCATTAACGCCCTTGAGGACATATCCGGCTGCTCCGACATCGAGCGACTGCATCACATCCTTGACGTCAGCGGAAACGGTAAGCATCAGGATCTGGGGAGAGTGTTCAGATACGGACAGGGTCGCGGCTGCCTGAATGCCATTCGCATCAGGAAGGGAGATGTCGAGGAGAATAACATCCGGCTGGAACTTTTTGGAAAGTTCGACTGCGTTATTGGCCGAGCTCCCCTGCGCAACAACCTGTATAGACTTATCTAACTCTATCGCCTGAACCACTCCCGCCCTAAAGAGCGGATGATCATCCACGACGACAACCTTGATCGTTTTGCTCACGGTCCCTCCCCTGTGTAAAGCTGACAACCATCATGATTGTCGTACCGGCGTCGGTTTGGCTCAGAAGAAAGGTGCCTCCCAAACTCTCTACACGTTCGCGCAGACCCGTCAGGCCGAGCCCGCAGGGTCGCACGGGTTGTCCCGAGCTACCGCCACCGTCGCTTACCTTTAATGACAGAACGTGGCCGTGAACTCTGCATTCAACTGCCTGATTTATCGCACCGGCGTGGCGGAATGCATTGTTCAGCCCCTCCTGAACGAAGCGATAAACACAGATGCGGAGCGCTGGTGAAACTTCGACTAGACACTCGTTACAAACAACTGAGACAGAGGTCTTTGTACGCTCTTCATGAGCATCGACTGCCGAACGAATGACGGCACTGAGCGCAAGGTTGGCTATTTCTGGCAGCACAAGCCCGCGTGCGAGTGTGCGCATGTTTTGGAGTGCGTCGCTCAACACCCTCTCAAGTGATGCCAAAGCTGCCTCACGGGCGGACCGCCTGGCCGCACGTCGGACATGCTCTATCTTGAGCGCCGCAAGGCCTACGAGTTGTGCTGGTCCATCATGAAGCTCTGCGCCGATTTGGCGAAGATTTGCTTCGTTGATTTCGGTCAATCGCTCTGACGCGCGCTGCACCTTCTCTCGTAGCTTCACATTCTGCGCAGATACTTTTTCGATCTCGATCAAACGGTTGCGGAGAGCGCCCTGGTGGCTCGCTATAAGCCGGCCGCTGCGCCAGACAATCCCGAGTTGGGCTACGCTGATCAATGCAGTAGCAAGCGCGATCACAAGCCAAGTTCTCGCCTTTAGCTCCGCGAGTTTTTCCTCAAGGGGGGCCGCTAGTTCATGAACCTCCACAACCGCGATGATCCTACCGGAAAGGTCTTCGCGCAGAGGTACGTAGATTTCGAGGAACCGCGTCTTCCAGCCGCGAACGATATGTTCGCCCGCTAACAGGTCAGTGTACCTGGCTCCGACCGTCCCGGCGAACGCATTCATGGCGCCTTCGGGCGTCTTGAACCTACCGCCAGCAAGCTCGCTAGTAGTTGAATATGCAATCGATCCATTTGGTAGCCAAAGATCAACATGAACGAAACGACCGGCGATTGGGCCGTTTTTCAGGATCGCATCAAGTTGATCGATGCGTACGGGTTTAAGCGCGTTCGATTGCGCCAGATCCTGGACGAGCGGCGAGATAAGGCTGTCAAGGAATAGCGCGGAACTGGTTGCGGTACTGTCGACTGTAGCCCGTGAAATGATCTCCGAAATGACGATCCCGCCGGCCGTCATGGCCGCCAGCATTACAATCCCGCCGGCCAAAGCGAACTGTGACGACTGACCCAGTTCTCGAAAGTTGTTTAGCCACAACCTTGCTGGCTGTGTGCACGCGAGTGCCCTCATCGTCCCCCTCATAAGCAGCTCCCATCAGCATGACAGGGAACGACAAACTCGTGCACATCCGATGGTCTGAAAAAATTCCCAGACTAAGGTCTGAATTGTAACCAAGGCTACGGAACTGGGCCCATTGCCCTTCTGGGGAAGTGATTTATCGGACCATCCGAAATATCTCCCCGCCCCCGTTCCCAGCATCATGTCTCCCACGGCGCGATCTGTCCCAAGAGCAGAGCGCACGGTTTTCAAACCAAGACGGGAGGCGGAAAAATGGTAAATATCGTCAAACACGATCTGGAGTTCATCCTTAAACAGGTCAAGATCGCGGAAAGGCATGCCGCAGGCGAGGAGCTGAGTGACCTCGTCGCCGAGGCGGGAGGGTTTGACCCAGCTTCGCCTGCCTCGCCTCAGGCACATCTGTTGCCCTACGGTCTGCGCACGGTCGACGGCAGCTACAACAACCTCTTGCCCGGACGCAGCGAATGGGGTGCGGCGGATTATGAGTTCACGTACCTGACGGAACAAAGCTACGTTGAGGGCACTGGTACGTTTCCTTATGCCTCGAACAACGACTACGGTACCGATGGCGACGTTGTCGACTCCCACCCGCGCCTGATCTCGAACCTGATCGTCGACCAGACGCTGGACAATCCGGCCGCGATCATTGCGGCGCTTGAACATGCGGGCGTCACGGGGATGGCGCAGGCCACGGCCCTGCAGGAAATCCGTTCGGCGTACCAGATCCTCAAGGATCTTTCACCAAACTCGCAGAGCTATGCGACGGCGAAGGCCAATCTGGACACGTTGCTGGAGTCGCACGGCATCGAAATGGATGGCGTTACGATCCTGCTGCCGAACGTGTCGCCGGATATCGGTGACTCCGCGTCCTACAACTCGATGTTTACGCTGTTCGGCCAGTTCTTCGACCATGGCCTCGACCTGGTCGCAAAAGGCGGTAACGGCACGGTCTACATTCCGCTCTCGCCAGACGATCCGCTCTACAATCCGGCCAGCCCGCAGACGAACTTCATGGTTCTGACCCGGGCGAGCACCGGTGAGGATGCGCGCAACACGACGACGCCCTGGGTCGACCAGAACCAGACCTACGGTTCACACGCATCGAAGCAGGTCTTCATGCGCCAGTATGAGGAGGGTCCGGACGGTAAACCGATAGATACCGGTTACCTGCTGGGTCACCCCGATGGCATGGCGACCTGGGCTGACGTGAAGCAACAAGCACGGGAAATGCTCGGCATCGAGCTTTCCGACACAGACGTGGGTAACATCCCACTGATTGCCGCTGACGAATACGGCAATTTCATTCCAGGCCCGAACGGCTTTCCGCAGTTAGTGAAAGGATTGGGTACGGATGGAATCCTGGGCACAGCGGATGACGTGCTGGAAGAAGGCAATCCAGGTGCTCCGGTGAGCCCGACGGCGGTCGGAGCCTTCCGCACCGGCCATGCCTTCATCGATGATATTGCGCACAATGCAGTCCCCACAGCTGGGCTTCCTGCTGATGATGACGATGTAGCTGGCAACACAATCCCGATGAATATGATGGGCAATAACCTTGCCTATGACGACGAGCTTCTCGATGCTCACTATGTGACCGGCGATGGTCGCGGCAACGAGAACATCGGTCTGACCGCGATCCACCATGTCTTCCACAGCGAGCACAATCGCATGGTGGACGAAACGAAGCGGGTGGCGCTGGAAGCTGCCGAGGACGGCGATCTCGCATTCCTTAATGAATGGCTGCTGGTGAAGGTTACCGCTCTCCCAGCTGACGACGATCTCGAAGATCTCGTCTGGGACGGCGCTCGCCTCTTCCAGGCCGCGCGCTTCGTCACGGAAATGGAGTACCAGCACCTCGTCTTCGAGGAATTCGCGCGCAAGATGCAGCCGGATGTTGATGCGTTCCTGTTCGAGCCGGATCCGGACATCAATCCGGCCATTTTCGCCGAGTTTGCGAACGTGGTGTATCGCTTCGGCCATTCGATGCTGAACGAAAACGTAGAGCGCCAGTACGCCAACGGCGACCGTGACGACATGGCGCTGTTCGACGCGTTCCTCAACCCGGTGGGCTATGACAACAACGGGTTGCTGACGCACGAACAGGCGGCGGGTGCGATCATCCGTGGCATGAGCGGCCAGCTTGGCAACGAAATTGACGAATTCGTCACCAACACGCTGCGCAACCAGCTGCTGGGCATACCGCTCGATCTGGCAACCATCAATATCGCTCGCGGCCGCGACACCGGTATGCCGACGCTGAACGAAGCACGTGCCCAGTTCCAGGCGATGGCGGGTGGCGATACCCAGCTCAAGCCGTACGACAACTGGATCGACTTCGCGGTCAATCTCAAGAACCCGGCATCGATCGTCAACTTCATTGCAGCCTATGGCACGCATCCTTTGATCCAGGCCGAAACCACAATCGACGGCAAGCGCGCAGCCGCGATGGCAATCGTCTTCGGTACGAACGAACAGGTTTGGGTGCCCGCGACGGACGACACGCCAGGCCATTACCGCACGATTACAGCCCCCTCGGCCGAGGATCGTGCCGCGTTCCTCGGTGCCTCCGGCGACTATGCGTCCAATCTTGGCGGCCTGAACAATGTCGATCTTTGGGTCGGCGGCCTGGCCGAAAAGAAGATGGACTTCGGCGGCATGCTGGGCTCCACATTCTCCTTCATCTTTGAAATGCAGATGGAACGGTTGCAGGATGCCGACCGCTTCTATTACCTCTCCCGCGTTCAGGGTCTGAATTTGATCTCGGAGCTGGAAGGCAACTCGCTTGCCAAGATGATCCAGCGCAACACCGACATTGGCGAGACCGGCACCGCCATCCCCGGCGACATCTTCTCGACGCCTGACCGGGTGCTCTATGTCGATCACGACAAGCAGCTGGCCATGACGGGGCTCGATGATCCGCAGCACGAGAACATCTTCTGGGAAGCCCTTCTCGGCAAGATGGTCCAGCGTGGCGTTGATGCCCAAGGCAGGAATTATCTGCGCTACGACGGTGAAGAGCACGTCGTCATCCAGGGTACCGATGATGACGACCATATCATCGCCGGTGAAGGTGACGACACGGTCTGGGGTGGCGAGGGCAACGATCGCATCGAGGCTGGCTACGGCGTCGACCATATCCACGGCGGCAAGGGCGACGACATCATCACCAATGCCGGTACAGACATCGGCCAGATGGACTTCCTGCATGGCGAGGAAGGCAATGACGTCATCCATGGCGGCAGTGGCCTTGCTCTCATCTTCGGCAATCAGGGCAACGACTTCCTGATCGCAGGTCCGGACGGAAAACAGGTCTGGGGTGGCATCGGCGACGACTTCATCATGGGTGGCGACGGCATGGACTTCCTGCTGGGCGAAGCCGGTGATGACTGGATCGAAGGCGGCGACCGCTTCGACACGCTGGCGGGCGAAAACTCCGAGCTGATGTTCAACTCAACCATCAAGGGCAATGACGTCCTCAACGGCCAGGGCGGCGACACCGACTACGACGCCGAAGCTGGCGACGACATCATGTTCCAGGGCACCGGCATCCAGCGCAGCAACGGTATGTCCGGCTTCGACTGGGCGATCCACAAGGACGATCCGAACGCGGCGAATTCCGACCTCGGCATTCCGATCTTCGCCAACCAGGAAGCCTTCATCCTGCGCGATCGCTTCGACCTGGTCGAAGGTCTGTCTGGCTGGACGCACGACGATACGCTGACCGGTCGCGTGGTCCCTGTGAACACGCGTGTCGAAGCAACCGGTACGGCCGCAATTCCAGCGCCGGGCATGCCGCTCTACGCCTACTCAAACGCACTGCTTGAAGAGAACGTGAGCCTCATCGACGGGCTCGACAAGATCGTCGCGCACCTAACTGCGTACACCGAAGTGGGCCGGGACGGCGTTCCGGTGCAGGTTCTCTTCGAGACGGCGGATGCATCCGACATTCTGCTCGGTGGCGGCGGCAGCGACCGCATCAAAGGCCTCGCTGGCAACGACATTATCGATGGCGATAAGTGGCTGAACGTCCGCATCCGCATCACCGTCGGAGACCAGGTCTATACCGCCGACGGCATGAGCAAGAAGGTCTACCGCGAAGCTGACATGGTGAGTGGCGTGCTCGTGGAGGGAGCCGTTGCGCAGTTCGGCGGCAAGGGCCTCGACACCCTGATGTTGGAAGGGGAACTCAATCCGGGCCAGCTCTCCATCGTGCGTGAGATCGTCGACGGCAACAAGGCTGGCGACATCGATGCGGCTGTCTACACCGACGTTCGCGTGAACTACGACTTCGGCGTGAACAAGGATGCGAGCCTCTACGTCGAGCATGCTCCGCCGGCCTCGGACGAAACCGATCCGTTGACCGACAACATCGAAGGCGTGACGGAACGGCCGGTTCTCGATGGACGCGACACCGTCCGCAACATCGAAAGGCTCGAGTTCACCGACCTCACGATGAACGTGATCAATGGAACAGGCGCAAACGAAACGCTGAACGGCGACCAGACGGGCACCGGCCTCATCCACGATGTTCTTATGGGCTTCGACGGCAATGACATCCTGAACGGCGGTGAAGGCAATGACGTGCTGATCGGTGGCGCGGGCAACGATACACTGCGGGGCGGTGCCGACGACGACCTCTACGTCTTTGGCATCAATGATGGCGACGACAAGATCGAGGACTCCTCGGGCAACGACCGCATCAAGATCGCGACCGATGGGCAGAGCCTTGATGCACTCAACTTTGGTCGAGCCAACAACGGCGACCTGATCATCAACGTCAACGGCAACATAATCACCGTCGCCGGTCACTTCAGCACCTCGAGCACGACTGCTGTTGAGACGATCAACTTCGACGGCGGCGACTTCAAGGGCTACCAGCTCTACCTGGCCGACGACGAAGGCGACGAGGTGTTCCGCGGGTCCTTTGCCCTCAGCACAGCCGTAGCAGCAGACGAAAACGGCGTACTGACGCTTCGGGCAGAAGCTGGTGTCAGCACCATCCTCGCCGACGCTCAGGGAGCCGGTGCAACGACCCTGCTGGGTGACAGCGCGGACGACATGCTCTTCGGCAACATCGGCGCTGACACTCTTAATGGTGGCGCCGGTGCAGACTTGCTGGTGGGCGGCGCAGGTAACGACACTTACATTGTCGATGACTACGGCGACACCGTCATAGAAGTCGCGGGCGGTGGCACGGACACGATACAAGCCAGCATCGACAGCTACAATCTCGATGCCAATGTAGAGCGACTGACCTACACGGGAACGAGCGACTTTACCGGTGCAGGCAATGAGCTGGACAACATCATCCGCGGTGGTGCAGGCAATGACAGCCTCTACGGCGGTGGTGGCAGTGATACGCTCCACGCCAATGAGGGTGATGACTATCTCAGCGGTGGTGACGGAGACGACACGCTGAACGGCAATGCCGGCAACGACTACCTCGATGGTGGTGACGGAGACGACACGCTCAACGGCGGTGCCGGTGATGACATCATCCGGGGCGGCGCAGGGGATGACACCATCACTGGTGGCGGCGGAAATGACATCCTTGTGTACGACATGCCGGACTTCGGCCATGACAGGGTCACCGGCTTCGACGCCAACCCGAATGGTGGTCAGGACAGGATTGACCTGCGTGGCCTCGGCATCAGCGACGCCAACTTTAACAGCAGGGTCATAATTGAGGCCGACGGAACCGACACTGTCATTACGATCGATGGTGAGAGCACAATCACGCTCGAGGGAGTCACGGGGGTCAACGCTAACGCAATTTCTTGGACCGACTTCATCCTTGAGGGTCAAACCGACATCATCGGTACTCCTCAGGACGACACGCTGACCGGAACGTCGGCCAGCGACACCATCCGCGGAGAATTGGGGAACGACGCGATCAACGGTCTCGCCGGCGACGACATCATCTTCGGCGGCGCAGGCAATGATGAAGTTTTCGGCGGCAGCGGCGACGACGTCATCCACTGGCAGGCGCCAAGCGGCGGCTGGGACGTGGTCGATGGCGGATCGGAAGGCATCGCTGGCGATACGTTCGTCATCACCGGCGACGACTCTGTTTACGAGATCTTCCGCTTCTATCCGGCTGAAGATGCGCAGGATGTCATCCCGGGGCTCGTGCTTCGGGGTGCAGCCACCGAAATCGTTGTCACCCGTACGGTTGTGACCAACGGCACCGAGGGCACCCCTGAGGTGATCGCCGAGCTGACGGAGATCGAGGAAATCGTCCTCAACGGTACCGGTGCGGGTGGTGATCGCTATGAGTTCATCGGCGACTTCGCGGAATCCGGAGAAGAAACAAGCCTGCGTCTCAACACGCTGACGGTGATCGGTTCAGCGGGTGATGACACGGTCGACATCTCCGGTCTGGCATCGGCACACCGCCTGGTGTTCAGGTCCAATGGCGGCAACGACAAGATCATCGGCCCGATGCGTCCTCAGGATGTCATCGTCCTGCCTCCGAACACGACGCAAGACGACTATGACGTCATTCAGAACGTGGACGGCACGATGACGCTGGTCGGCACCAGCAGCAACTTCAAGATCACCTTCTCCACGCAGAGCGGCATACCGAACATTGCGCTGGACAATGGGGACAATGAACTTGTGATGCAGGCGATCCAGTTCGCCTCCCTCGCCCTCAACGACGGTGAAATCATCGACGAAGGCAACGAGGATGAGCAGGGCGAGCCCGGCCAGAACGAGAACCCGGACACCAACGACGATGAGGGTGAGGAAACCAACGACACCGAAACGCCGCCGACCGGGAACGAGCCTCCCGCCAACCAGGAAGAAGATCCTGCAGAGGAAGTGCCCGGGCCTTCGGGCGACGACCAGGGCAACGAGAATGTTGTTCTTGGTGTAGCGGGTGACGATCGGCTGAACGGCACAAGTGGTCGCGACGTGATGTTCGGTGAGGGCGGCAATGACGTCATCTCCGGTGGCAGCGGCGCGGACATGATCTTTGGCGACGACGGCGACGATCGTCTGCTTGGAGAAGCCGGGAACGACATGATCGAGGGCGGTGCCGGCGACGACCGGATCTTCGGCGGTGACGGCGATGATACCTTCCTCGCCACCAAGAACGACGGCGATGACTTCTACTTCGGCGACGCGGGTATCGACACGCTGGACATGAGGACGATCACCGCAGACGTGTTCGCTGACCTCAGCCAGGGCACGGTGAACAGCGCCCAGACTGGCAACGACAGTCTCTGGGACGTCGAGAACATCGCCACCGGTTCGGGCAATGACGTCATCGTCGCCAACTCTGCGGTGAACGTCATAGATGGTGGAGCGGGCGAAGATACCTTCATCTTCCTGTCATCCGCTGATGCCGATGGCGATACGCTCCTGAGCTTCCAGCCCGGCGACAAGATCGATCTCAGCGGCATCGATGCGAACCTTTCGCTCGGCGGCAACCAGGCCTTCACGCTGGTTTCCGATGCCTTCACCGGGGCACATGGCGAGCTTCTGGTCACCCACGAGAACCGCGACGGCCAGGACTACACCGTGGTCCAGGGCAACACGTCCGGCGGCGCTGAGGCGGACTTCAAGATCTCCATCAAGGGATCGCACAACCTCACCTCGAGCGACTTCGAGCTCTAACAAACCGGAGGCCGGGGGCGTCAAAAGCGCTCCCGGCATTCCCAACAATGATGACTGGGGGAGTGTGTCATGCGTCAACGGGACAAGAAGCAGGTTTCGAGCAACAGAAGCGCGGAGAAGCTCACACAGGGTTTTCGTTCAATCGCGGTCTTTCTGTTCTTCATGTCGGGGATCATCAACATTCTGGCGCTGACCGGCGCTTTCTACATGCTGCAGGTTTATGATCGTGCGCTGACCAGCGCGAGCATGCCCACCCTGCTCGCCATTTCGTTACTGGCTGTCGGGCTCTACTTCTTCCAGGGCCTGTTCGACATGCTGCGCTCGCAGATCCTGGTGCGGATCGGCGCCCGGCTCGACCGGCAGGTCGCCCCCCTCGCCCATCAGGTCGCTGTCGACATGCCCCGTTTCGGCTTCTCGACGGCTGAAGCCCTGGAGCGCGGACGCGACGTCGACACAGTGCGCGGCTTCCTTGGCGGACAGGGACCGGTAGCACTCTTCGATCTGCCGTGGATGCCGATCTTCATCCTCTTCGTCTATACGCTGCATCCGCTCCTCGGAGCGCTTGCAATCGGTGGTGCAGTGGTCCTGACCCTGCTTACCATTGCCACCGAACTGATGACGCGTAATCTCCAGAGCTCGACGCATCATGCTGTTGTAACACGCAATACAATCGCCGACTCCAACGCACGAAATGCCGAGGTGATCAAGGCGATGGGCTTTGCGAGCCGGGCCGTCGCCCGCTTCAACCGCGCCAATGAGGAGCACCTGATCCTGCAGACGCGGGCGAACGACGTGACCGGCACCTTCGGCGCGATCTCCCGCGTGCTGCGCATGATACTGCAATCGGCCGTTCTGGGGCTCGGTGCGTACCTAACTATTCAAGGTCAGCTTTCGCCAGGTGCGATCATCGCTGCCTCCGTGGCTTCAGCCCGGGCGCTGGCGCCGATCGATCTTGCAATCAGCAACTGGAAGGCCGTCGTGGCCACGCGTTCCGCCTATGGTCGTCTGAAGGAGACGGTGGCGGCGCTCTCATCCATGCCAACACCACTGGAACTGCCTGTACCAACGCGCTCCCTAAAGGTCGAAGGCATCACGGTCGCTGCTCCGGGCTCGGGCCGCGTGCTCCTTAGTGACGTCACCTTTAAACTGAAGGCCGGCGAAGCGCTCGGCATCATCGGCTCGAGCGGTGGCGGCAAGACCACCCTCGCCCGCGCTCTGACCGGCATCTGGCCGACGCTCCGCGGCAGCGTCCGGCTCGACGATGCAGATCTCAGCCAGTGGAATGATGCAAAGCTGGGCTCTTACATCGGCTTCCTTCCGCAGGAAGTGGCCCTTCTAGACGCGACAGTCGAGGAAAACATTGCCCGGCTTGAAGAGGCGCCGGATCCACTCGCGGTAGTCAAGGCGGCCGCCACCGCCGGTGTCCATAAGATGATCGTCCGCATGCCGGATGGGTACAAGACAGATCTTGGTCCATTGGGTGCGTCGCTTTCCGGGGGCCAGCGCCAGCGCATTGGGCTGGCGCGTGCGCTCTATGGCGATCCATTTATAGTCGTCCTAGATGAGCCAAACTCCAACTTGGACGCTGAGGGCGAAGCCGCACTAACCGCTGCCATCGAAAGCGTGAAGAGCCGAGGTGGGATCGTTGTCGTTATCGCGCATCGGCCAAGCGCACTGGCCGTAGTCGACTTCGTGGCGGTGGTGCAGAACGGCAAGATGTCTGCATTCGGTCCTAAGGAAGAAATCCTTGCCGCGGTGCTCCATGCAACTCCTCCTCCGGCAGCCGCACAGGCTCTCTCCAACGGTAGGGAGCGCGCCGCTAGCTAAGCGCGCGTATGGCTATGATCATCGATGTAAAAGGCACCAAGCAGAAACAGGAAGACCCAGATCCAGCGCGAAGATATCTTCACCGCGACCTGGAACGGAAAACGCAGACCCCCTTTACGATCGGAATGATATTGATGAGCCTGGTGCTCTACCTGAAGTCGTTCCTGAACGATTCAGAGTCTGAACAGATGCTGCAGGAAGAGCATATAGACCAGTCCCGGGGCAGATCAGTTCCAGATTCAGGTAATATAGTTGCCGAAGTTTCCGAGTTGCCTGCCCATCCGAGCAGCACCGAACAAGCGGTTGAAGATGTCTCAGTCCTGACCGAGGAGTTTTCACCGGCCATCTTCAACGAACCAGTCGTTGGTCCGGTCTCTTTTGGGATCGACCCAGCCAGCTTGCTCTCGACAAGGCCGCTCATTGTTGCGGCGCTTGTAGCCAACGACAATGATCGTTTGAACATACCAGCAGTTAACTCGGGCGGCCTCAATTTATCCGGGCCTCGCAATTCCGATTCCGCTCCAAACGAAGTAGCTCCCGACCAGCCTACCGATCACGATATTGGTGGCGATGACCACACCTCCGGGCACTCCGATCAGTCTGGCCCCGGGCAGCCTCCGAATCCTATTCCAGAGCAAGGAGCGTCCGAGGAACCTTCCGATTTCGGTCAGGACGGTAACGATGACGAGGATATCCCCGACGGCGGAGAGGACGAGGAGGCCCGCACCAACCGCGCACCTCGCAGCGGCGGACCAATCACGCTGTGGGACCTGAGCGGATGTGCGCCCTTCCTTATCGGTCTTTCCGACCTGCTCGGCAATGCGGTCGACCCTGACGGGGACACGCTGGCCGTGCGGAACGTGGTAGCGTTGCATGGAACGATGACCTGGAAGGACGGGCAATGGTCCTTTCAGGCAGAACCCAGGTTCGAGGGCCTCGTGGTGCTGCGCTACGAGGTCACCGACGGCGAATACTCGTTCCAGCAGGTTGCCTACATCCAGGTTCAACCGAACACGATCGAAGGAACGGTTACCGATGACAATATCGTCGGCACCGACTGCGGGGAGATCATCCTTGGTCTTGCCGGCGACGATAACATCTACGCCCGCGCCGGTGACGACGTGATCTATGGCGGCGACGGCGACGATCATATCGTTGCTGGCGCTGGCGACGACGTGGTCTTTGGCGGCAATGGTGATGACATCATCTTCGGCGGGGACGGAAATGATGTGCTCTACGGAGAGGCGGGCGACGACTACCTGGCCGGCGACGACGGAGACGACATCCTTTTCGGTGGCGACGGCAATGACTGGATCTTCGGCGGTGCCGGAGACGATGTTGCCGACGGCGGCGATGGCGACGACCTGATCTACGGCGGCGACGGCAACGATACGCTTAAGGATGGCAACGGGAGCGACATCGTCGCGGGCGGAGCCGGTGACGACCTGGTGATCGCTGCAGCCGATGCGGCCGACGACCAGTACGACGGTGGCGAAGGTTTCGATACCCTCGACTACTCGGCAACGAGCGAGGGCATTGTTGTCGATCTCGCGGAGGGAATTGCTACCGGCGAAGAGATCCGAACCGATACGTTTACCGATTTCGAAACCATTGTCGGCGGAACGGGCGACGATCATTTCGTCGCCGGCAAAGGAGAGTTCACGCTGGCCGGCGGCGGCGGCGATGACGTCTTCGAGTTCCTTCCGCCGGCAGAGCCTGCTGTGGTCGCGGAGACGACACCAGCGCCTACGGCCAACTACACAATCCTCGACTTCGACGTCGGCGACCGAGTGCGGATGTCCAAATACGACATCTTCGAACGGGTCCTCGACAAGTATGAGGACACGTTCGAGGAAATCTATGGCGACGACTTCGACGACGATGACATTCCGATACGCTACCGCCACGACAACGTCGACGCGCTCAATCAGACAATCATCGAAGCGGATTTCAACGATGACGGGATCTGGGAAACGGTCGTGACGATCGAGGGAACCCGGGCCCTCTTCATCATCGAGCATGCTTAGGGGAGGTTGCTATGCGCAACAGGGGCAATGAAACATTTCGCATCGGGTCACGCGTGATCGCGGGTACGGTGCTTGGAGTTCTGCTGGTCGGCGGCGCTGGCGGCTGGGCTGCGACAGCCCAGCTTGCGGGGGCTGTGATTGCACAGGGCCAAGTGGCCGTCGACCAGCGGATCAAGGCGATCCAGCATCATGATGGCGGCATTGTCAGCGCGATCCTGATCCGCGAGGGCGACGTCGTGGAAGAAGGCCAGGTGCTGATGCGCCTCGACGACACCCAAACCCGGGCGGAATTGTCGATCATCGAGGCACAGATGCTGGAACTGACGGTGCGCCGCGCCCGCCTTCTTTCCGAGCGCGACCTGCTCGACACAATAGAGTTCCCGCCTCGCCTCGATCTCAACAATCGGGACGCGCAGTTTCTGATCAATGGTGAGACCCGTCTCTTCGACGGCAATCTGGCGAACCGCGAGAGCCGCAAGCAGCAGCTCGAACTGGTGCTTAACCAGGTGGAAGAGGAAATAAGGGGGCTCGAGGCCCAGTGGGGCTCAAAGGGAGACGAAACCAAGTTGGTGGACGAACAGCGCGCCAAGATCGCGCATCTTGTTTCCCGAAAGCTGATGGAACACACTCCGCTCTATTCGATCAAGCGGGAGGTTGCGCGGCTTTTGGGGGAACGCGGAGAGATCGAGGCTTCGATCGCCCGTGCCCGCACCAAGATGAACGAGATCCGACTCCAGATCCTCGCCATTGATGAGATGGCCCGCACCGAAGCGCAGCGGGAACTGACCACGGTCGACACCAAGCTTTCGGAACTGCGCGACCGGCACATGGCGATCTCCGACCGTCTGTCACGCACAGAAATCCGTTCTCCGATTGCCGGCACGCTCCACGAGCTTAACATTTACACCATCGGTGGCGTCATCACGCCTGCGGAAGTCCTCGCCACGATCGTGCCGGTCGACGCGCGCCTGAAGGTGGAGGTGATGCTGCCACCCAACTCTATTGACCAGGTGGCGGTCGGCAGCACCGCCCGGATCCGCCTGCCCGCGCTCAACCAGCGCACGACACCGGAACTTCTCGCCCTCGTCTCCCACGTTTCGCCGGCAACCACGCGGGATGAGGCGACCGGCCAGTATTACTACAAGGGCGATGTGGAGTTGCAGGAAGGTGAGGTCGAGAAGCTTGGTGCGAGTAAGCTCATCCCGGGAATGCCGGTGGAGGTGTTCGTGACGACAAGCGAGCGCACCGCACTCTCCTATCTCGTCAAGCCCATCACTGATCAGCTGAGCAAGGCGTTCCGCGAGCGCTGATGCGACATTGATGTTTACCTCAATAAACAGGTTATCGAGGTAAACAACATGTAGTACTCTCTTCCCATTGGCGGGGGCAGTTCATGCCGGATATGGGAAGAGACAGAGGCGCCGTTCTTGGCCTTAGCCTCTCCATGCAATTTATGGCAGCCGCAGCCGTGGTCCTGTGCGTGTCCATGGCGGTTCTTGGCTCGTGGGTGAACCATCAGATCACCCGCAGCGTTCTTGCAACGTCCGGCTCGGCCGCAGTCGGCTTCCTGCAGGCTTTCGTAGAGCCAATTCTCCGAGAGCTTGATACACTTGAGGAATTGCCGCCCCAAGTGCACAAAAAGCTGGACGCACTATTCGCAGAGGGCGAGCCGATCCTTACAAGCTTCGTGACCCTGAAGCTCTGGCGCGCTGACGGCACCGTGCTTTACGTCAACAAGCCGAAGTCGCTCATCGGGAAACAGTTTACGTCAACCGACGTGGCGCGGGCTGCGTCAGGAAAGGTCGTTGCCGAGTTTGAGGACATGAAGAGCGAGGAAAGCGCTCACGAGCAGTCGCTCGGGCTTTCCCTTATCGAGGTCTATGTTCCGCTCCGCGACGCATCGGGCAGCATCATTGCCGTCGGTGAGGTTTATGAGAACGCGACCGTTCTCGATCAACAGCTGGACGCCAGCGCATTTCGTACCTGGATTTTCGTCTGCTTTACCACGGCTGTCATGCTTGCTTTCCTCTACCTGATCGTCCGGCGAGGCAATCAGCTGATCGAACGGCAGCGCTCGGCGCTGCAGCAGCGCTTTCAGGAAACAATCGCACTTGCCCGAACAAACCAGCATCTGCGCGTCGAAGCCGACAAGGCCCGCCTCAACGCCAATGCCGCAAATGAGGAATTGATTAGCCGCATTGGCCTAGATCTCCACGACGGCCCCATCCAACTCCTGAGCCTCCTGATCCTCAGGCTGGGATCCCTTCGGCGGAAAGTCGACGCGGATGATGAAACATATGTAGGTTCCATCCAGAAACTGACGGCATCGGTTATCCAGGAACTACGTGAGCTTTCGGCTGGCCTCGTGCTGCCGGAGATCCGGGAGATCGGTCTCGAGGAGGCTATTCGTCATGCCGCTGAACGCCATGAAAACCTGACCGGAACAACGGTTGGCATTAACCTTGGCCCACTGCCCCCTGACGTACCTGATGCGCTCAAGATCTGCATCTATCGCGTGATCCAGGAGTCTCTGAACAACTCCTTCAAGCATGCTGCCGGGAAGGGGCAGAGGCTTTGCGCGCGCGAAGACCAAGGAAAGATCTTGCTCGCCATTGCCGATGCCGGACAAGGATCGCGTGAGGCGGTACGAGAAGATTTATTAGGGACAAAGCTGGGCATGTACGGCATCCGCAACAGGGTCGCGACGTTTGGCGGGGAGTTAACTTTCAGGTCTGGTCCGGATGGAGCAACCGTTTCTGTCGTCCTACCAATACATGCACACGCACCGAGCCGCTCGCCAGATCCCAACTGGTCATAACCTAGTCAGAACCGTAAAACGAAAATTAGAAACGTTCGACTTATTCTCGCGCACCCGTGCTTAGTTAAGCAATGAGCGGTGCATTTCACCTCCGTGTTCAGCGTTGTAGCTGGCGATTTCTTGGGCGGCAAGAACGACCTCTACACGGTTCCGGGCGTGAAGCTTCTGCATCAGCAGGGTCATGTAATGCTTCACAGTCTTCTCGCTTATCTTGAGACGATCTGCGATCTCCCTGTTCGTTCGACCCATCAGCAAGAGCCGAATAATCTGATCCTCGCGAACGCTTAGCTTCACAGGACGCCCTGTGGTACCTTTCGCTCCCATAGAGCGGAGCGCAGAGATAACTTTGCTTGCTACACTCGGTGTTACGAACGTATCCCCGCGAAGCACAGTATCGATCGCCTGAAGGAGCTCTTGGTCCGTACTCCCTTTAAGGACATACCCGGTAGCGCCCGCCTCCAATGCCTTAACAGCGTGATCTATTCCCGTCGATGCCGTAAACACCACGATACGTGTAGGTGGCGAGATTTCGCGGCTGCGTCTGATGGCCAGGAAAGCGTCGCCAGGCATGTTTAGATCTGCCAGAATGATATCAGGCCCCTTCTCGGAGATAATCTCAATGTCGGCTGCACATTTGCCAGTAGCCACCACGGTAAAATTCGGGAACTCTGAAAATACCTGACTTAACCCCTCAAGAAGTATCGGGTGATCGTCAACAAATGCTATTGATACTTTACACATTTCCAACCCCCATTATTTACTGCTAATATTCTCCCATTTTCTGTGAGAAAGCAATCTTAGGATGTACCGCCATTTGGGCTGCGTCCGATGAACTACGCATTCATCTACCTCAAAATCCCGTGACCATACCTATCCGTGCGATGCAGCAGTTACTTGCGGCCCACTTCTCGATCGCATCTGGCTATGGCTCTTGAAAGGGATCGAACCAGCGGCTGCCTGATAAACAATTTTATCTGTCTGTTTTATAATCTATATCTGGCTATCGAACAGCATCGGCCTCGCTCGTCAGGCAGCGCCATCCGATGATCTCAAGCAGCACTCCGGTCATTGCATCCACTGGCTGCTTATTGGCCGGATCGGCAATCGAACGTCCCTCAAGATGTGCATGGACGACGCGATCCGACGCAAGCAACAGTCCATAGGACCATACCCGTATCAATTATGATGAGAACTATGGCCCGTTCCAGACCCGTCGATCGCATCGGCAAACCGTAGCAATTCTTCCACAAGCCTCTGCTGCGATTCAGAACCAAGAGGGGTGAGCCTCTCCCACTGCGCCTCGAAGACATCCGGAATCGCCTTGTTGATCACCGCCTCACCAGACGCCGTCAATTGGATGCGAATGGTGCGCCTGTCATTGGGCTCTGGCAATCTTGCGATATAATGTAGCGCCTCGAGCTTGTTGATCCTGCTGTTCAGGCCGGCGCCACTGAGCAAAAGATACTTTGCGAGCTCCTTCGGCGTCAAACTATAGGGCGTCCCGGCCCTGCGCAGCGCCGTCAGAACGTCGAACGTGCCCCGTGCGAGATCATAGGGTGCCAGCACCTCATCAATGAAGGCCGTAGACTGGATATGGATGCGCCCGATCAAGCCGTAGATGCGCGCGGGTGCCGGGTCAATGTCCGGCCGCTCCGCCTGCCATTGGCGGAAGATCTCGTCCACACGCTCGCGCGCCGCACTGTCGGTAGCGATCCGTCTGGCTTTTTTGCCGCGGGTGCTGTCGTTCATGCCTTATCCATTTTCATGTAAGATGAGGTGGCGTCGTCACAAGGCCCATGTGACGATGCGCTTCTCAAGGAATTCGAGCACGTAGAAGAGCGCAACGCTGAGCAGCGTCAAGGCCAGAATTGCGGCGAAGGCCACTGGCGTCTGCGATTGCGACGTTGAAATCATGATCAGATAGCCGAGACCGCTCTGAGCAGAGACGAATTCGCCGATCACGGCACCGATCACGGCGAAGGTAATCGCCACCTTGCAGCCGGTAAACAGGGACGGCATGGCCGCGGGAAGGCGCAGCCGGCGCAAGATCATATGCTGCGGCGCACCGAGCGAGCGCATCAGATCGAGCATCGCCTTCGGCACGTTTTCCAAACCGGCTACGACATTGACCAAAATGGGAAAGAAGCAGACGAGCACGACGATGACGATCTTCGGCCATTCGGAGAAGCCGAACCAGAGCGTCACCAGCGGCGCGAGCGCCACTTTCGGAATCGACTGTAGTCCAAGAAGCAGCGGGTAGATGAGCTTGCGTGCGAGCGGGTTGAAGGCGATCAGCGCCGACAGCGGCAGCGACAGGGCAAGCGCAAGCACAAAGCCAAAGACCGTTTCGCGCAAGGTCACCAACGAATTGGTGAGAAGATCGGGTGCCCAGGTGATAGCCGCCGACACAATTTCCGTCGGCGCCGGCAAGAGCCAGGACGGAATGTTGAGCGCCTTGCAGAGCCATTCCCAGCCGATGAGGCAGATGAGATAAACAACCGGCGTGACCAGCCGGGTAGCGATGGAAGCGACGGTCATGCCTCATCCTTCTGGCGTGCAAAAATCAGTTCGCGCACCTGCTGCTTGATTTCCTGGAAGCGCGGCAGCGCGGCCGTGCCAACGGATCGCGGGCGCGGCAGGTCGACGTTGATATCGGCGATGATGAGCCCCGGCCGCGGCGACATGACGAGCACCCGATCGCCGAGAAGGATCGCCTCTTCGATATCGTGGGTGATCATGAAGGCGGTCCGGCCAAGTTCGCCCCAAAGGCGGGACAGTTCCAACGATAATTCCTCGCGGGTCAGCGCATCGAGCGCGCCAAAAGGCTCGTCGAGCAGCAGAAAGCGCGGATCGGACAACATGGCGCGGCAGAATGCGGCGCGCTGCTTCATGCCGCCCGAAAGCATTTGCGGGCGATGCTGCGCGAAATCCTTCAAACCTGTCATTTCGAGAAGCTGCCATGCGCGCTTGCGCGCCGCTTCCTTGTCAAGATGCAGGATATCGGCCGGCAACATGACGTTTTCGAGGATCGTCGCCCAGGGAAACAGCACATGTTCCTGGAAGATGATGCCGACCTCATAGGAGGGCTCTTCGAGCGGCAGCCCATAGCGCTTCAGATCGCCGCCCGTTGCCGCTTCGAGACCGGCTATGACGCGCAGAAGGGTGGACTTGCCACATCCGGAAGGGCCGACGACGGAGACGAACTCGCCGGGCTCGATCTTCAGATCGACAGGCCCCATCGCGTGGACGTCAAGGCCAGCCTTGTCCTTGTAGCTCTTGGTCACCGCCGTAAAGTCGATAACCGGGACGGATGACGTCCCGGCTTGCTTGGCGCGCGAACCGTTGGTCATACGGCTCTCGATCGCATCATTCATTCGGCGAAACCTTCAGCGTAGACGTCCTTCGGATCGACCGGCGCATTGAGCTTGAAGTACTTGGCCATGATATCGACAGTTTCCTTCACGCGGGCCGGATCGATCTTGCCAGCAAGCTTGCCGTCGACGGTCGCAAGATCCTTCACCATCTTGGTCTCGCCTTCGATGATCGAAGGTTCGATCTGCTTCTGGTATTTGTTCATGATGGCAGCCGCCTCAGCCGGATTGGCAAATGCGTCCTTCATGCCCTTCATCGTCGCACGGACGAAGGCCTTCAACATCTGCGGGTCCTTGGTGATCGTGTCTTCGGACGCGATGATACCATTCCCGTAATAGTTGAGACCGGCATCCTTGTAGGACAGAACGCGAACGCTTACCGGAGCCGTCGCCTTCTCGACGAGCGGCGCACCGACGTTGAACTGGCCGATGCCATCGGCGCGCTTGGTGGCAAGGATCGAGGTCAGCGCCGCGCTATCGGCGGCAACCCAGTTAACCTTCGAAGCGTCGATACCAGCCGCCTCCGCATAGGCCGGGAAGAGCAGGCGCACCGAGCTCGATGCCGTATCGGCGAGCGTCTTGCCCTCGAGATCCTTCGGCGCCTTGATGGCGCTGTCGCCGAGAACGAAGATCGCCTGCGGCGGAGTTGCATAGACGACCGAGATCATCTTGACCGGCACCTTGTCATTTCCGCGCGCCAGAACCAGCGAACCGGCATCGGCAAAGCCAACGGTCGCGGCACCCGAGCCGACCTTCTTGATCGCATCGGCCGAGCCCTGGCCGCGGACAATCGTCACGTCGAGGCCTTCCTGCTTGTAATACCCCTTATCGAGCGCGACGTAGAAATAGGAGTGACGACCGTTGAAGCCGAAGTCGGTGATGAAATTGATCTCGGCGGCCCGGGCGACCGACGAATAGGCGCCGGTCACGACTGACAGGGCGAGCATAAGGGCAACGCGCATTTTCATTTCTTCACTCCGGAAGGCGGGGGTTCGAGTTGGGTAGAGCCTGCGATGTAGATTCGTTCTTGATCGAATGATTTTAGCTTAGGGAGTGACTTGCGCTTGGTCAATCTGCCATTCAGCGCAATATTTAGGCATTCAATGAACTAACCGCCAACTTCGTCGCCAACGTGACTAATTGCTGCTCAACAGAGTTTCTAGGGATTTTGCAGCCTATGCCGTGCGCCTGCCCGCAGTCAGCCTTGCCCAGCCACATCAGGTAGCACACCTCTTGACAGAAAGCCTGTGAGCGCCCTAACCATAATATCATTCGGTATAGAACGATTATCTGAGGAAGCGCCAGAATGGATAAAACAGCACGGATCGCCGTGGTTGGCGCCGGCATTGCCGGCCTGACAGTGGCTGGCCTCTTGCGCCAGCAGGGCTATTCGGTCACCGTGTTCGAACAGGCCCAGAGCTTCTGGCGCATCGGATCGGGCATCATTCTGGGCGCAAGCACGGCCAAGGTCATGCGCCAGCTCGGCATCGAGGATGCTATGGTGCGCGCCGGGGTCAAGCCGGATGCCTTCGTCAGCCGAGACGTGACGACCGGCGAGGTTCTAAACGAGCTTGTCTTCGACGCGGAGGCCGAGCGTCGTTTTGGTGGCCCCTTCGTAAATATCCATCGCGCCGACCTGCACCAGATCCTGCTCTCGACGCTCGCGCCCGAGACCTTGCATTTCGACCATCATCTCGCAGGGATCGACCATGCCGCCGATGGCGTGCGGCTATCCTTCACCAACGGTCAGCATTTCGATGCCGACCTGGTGATCGGCGCCGACGGCATCCGCTCGGTCGTCCGCGATCTCGTCCAGGGCACGAGCGCGCCGCGCTATGTCGGCAAGGTAGCGTTGCGCGCTACATTCCCGACTGAAAAGATTGCCGGCGTGCCGATGCGCGACTGCACCAAATGGTGGGGCGATGACCGCCACCTGCTCGCCTATTACATGAGCGAACGCCGCGACGAATGCTATATCATGGGTGCCGTGCCAAGTGACGACTGGGACGAGAGCACGCCACCGCGCGAAGGCAGCCGCGAAGACTTCCTCAACGGCTTTGCCGGCGCCCATGACGATCTCCTCGGCCTGATGATGGCCGCCGAGAAGGTCCAGCTCCTGCCGATCTGCGATCGCACGCGCAACGACAAATGGAGCGACGGCCGGATCGTGCTGGCTGGAGATGCCTGCCATGCGGTTCGCCCCTTCATGGCGGCCGGCGGGTCGATGGCAATCGAAGACGGCGCGATCCTGGCCCGCGCAATCGCGGCCGGCTCGTCACCGGAAGATGCCTTTCGAATTTATAAGACGATGCGCATTACCCGAGTCGGCGACGTTCAGCGCATTTCCGCCGAAAACTCGTGGCTGAAGACCCCGCACCCGACGGAATGGTTTTTCGGTTACGACCCTTATGCGCACGAGCTGTCAAAGGCTGCCTGACCCTGAATCTGACAGCCTGCGTGCCGCGATCGATACGCAGGGCCCTCCTCTCACACCATAAAAGGGATTGCCCCATGCCCGCTTACGGCCCGGATTCCATGATCGAACGCGACCTTATCGGCTATGGCGAACATATGCCCGATCCGAAATGGCCTGGCGGCGCAAGGATTGCCGTCAACTTCAACCTCAATGTCGAGGGCGGTGGCGAGGCGACGCTGGCCAATGGCGATCCGGTTTCCGAAGGCATGCTCAACGATATCGGTGTCGATACCAAGGTTGGCCGCCGCGTGCCGCTGGTGGAATCGCTCTTCGAATACGGCAGCCGCCGTGGTGCCTGGCGCATTCTCGATGTCTTTGATCGCTTCGACGTGAAAATGAGCGTGCTTGGGGTTGCCCGTGGGCTGGAGCACAATCCAGCACTCGCGCGTGCCTTTGTCCAACGCGGCCATGAAATGGTCAGCCACGGCTATCGCTGGGTGGACTATGGCGAGGTCGAAGAGGAGGTCGAGCGGGAGCATCTGGCAAAGGCCGTCGATATTCTCGAAACGCTCACGGGTAGCCGGCCGCTTGGCTGGATGACCGGCCGCCCAGGCCATAATACCCGTCGCCTCGTCATGGAGGAAGGCGGCTTCCTCTATGACCGCGACAGCCTGTCCGACGAACTTCCTTACTGGGTCGAAGGCCCTTATGGTCCGCATCTCGTCATCCCCTATTCCTACGAGACCAACGACAACCGATTCAACGAAAACAGCGGCTTCTCGACCGCCGATCACTTCTTCCAATATATGCGCGACGCCTTCGACACGCTGTACCAGGAAGGCGAGGCCGGCTCGCCGAAGCTTCTGTCGATCGGCCTTCACGATCGCCTGATCGGACGGCCGGGCCGCATTCAGGGTCTTGTCCGCCTGCTCGAACACATGAAGAAGCATGAGGGCGTCTGGTTCTGCCGCGGCATTGATATTGCACAGCACTGGCACGCCAATTTCAAGCCGGCCTGACCCGACCCTTGCGCAAGACCTGAGCCGGTCGATGACGCCGGCACTGCCCGACAGGAGGCCCTGATGGCGTTGCTCGACTTTTCGACACAAGAACTCGACTACCTGACCTCGCTCCGGCGAGATTTTCACGCCCATCCCGAGCTCGGTTTCGAAGAGATGCGGACATCCGGGCGTGTTGCCGAGGAATTGGAAAAAATCGAGATCGCCGTCACCCGCGGTATCGGGGCGACTGGCGTGATCGGCATCATCGAGGGCAAGGCCGGTCCCGGTCGTTCGATCGGCCTTCGCGCTGATATGGATGCACTGCCCATCCACGAAGAGAGCGACCTGCCGTTCCGCTCGACCGTCGATGGCTGTTTCCACGGCTGCGGCCACGATGGCCACATGACCATGCTGATTGCAGCTGCCCGCTATCTGCAGGCTCATCGAGACGAGATTTTCGGCCGGGTCGTCTTGATCTTCCAGCCGGCGGAAGAGGGGCGCGGTGGTGCGCGCGCCATGATCGCCGATGGCCTGTTCGAACGCTTTGCCTGCGACGAGATTTATGCGCTTCACAACGCCCCGGACCGAGACCTCGGCACGATCGCCGTTGGCCCCGGCCCGGTCTCGGCCAGTGCAGATTTTTTCGATGTCCACATCGCCGGCAATGGCGGCCATGCCGCCTTTCCGCATCGCACGGTCGATGCAGGCCTTGCGGCCCTGGCGGTCGCGCAAGGCCTGCACACCATCGTCAGCAGGAATGTCGACCCCATCGACGCTGCCGTGCTTTCCGTCACTGCGATGTCGGCGGGTTCGACCTATAATGTCATTCCCGATACGGCACGGCTTTCCGGCACGATCCGCACCATGCGCCCGGACGTACGCGAGGCGATGTCGGAGCGGCTTGTCCAGCTTTCGGAAAGTATCGCCGAAGGTTATGGCGCCAAGGCAAGCGTCGAGATCCGAGACGTTTTTAGCACGCTCGTCAACCACCCTCTCCATGCCGCGATCCTGGCCGATGCAGCCGATGCCGTTGTCGGCGAGGCGCATGTCGACCGTGCGCCGCCGATCGCCATGACCAGCGAGGATTTTGCCGATATGCTCCTGCATGTCCCCGGCGCCTATTTCTTTCTCGGGCAGGGACAGGGGGCTGCTCTCCACAATCCTGGCTATGCCTTCAATGACGCCGCTATTCCCTTCGGCGCATCGATGTTCGTCCGCGTGGTGATGGAGCGATGCCGCATAAGCGAAAGCGCCGCCTAGCAGACACGCTGGCAAATAAGTCGATCAACCCGCCATCCTCACAAAAGGGACAAACATGCTCGTCTCGGCCCTCAATCATGGTGGCGTTTTCACCGCGCCGCATCGCGAAGCCTCCTATATCGGTCGTAAGATGCTGGACGACGGTGCGACCGCCATGGAGGCGATGGTGGCCGCGGCAGCGATGATCGCTGTCGTCTACCCGCATATGAACGGCATTGGCGGTGACGGCTTCTGGCTGATCCATCGGCCCGGCGAGGATCTGGTCGGCATCTCGGCCTGCGGCCAGGCTGCAGGGCTTGCCACACCGGAATGGTATGCCGAGCGGGGACATGTCGCGACACTGCCGAGCCGCGGCGGCGCGGCGGCACTGACCGTGCCGGGCACGATCGGCGGATGGGACCTGGCGCTTGGTACGGTCTCTCGGCCAGACAGGCTATCCGTCGCCGACCTCCTGCAACCGGCCGCAGACAAGGCGCGCGCCGGTATTACGGTGACCGCCAACCAGTCGGTCTGTACTGTCGAGAAGCTCGCCGAGCTCAATGGTGTACCCGGCTTTACCGAGACGTTCCTGATCGACAGCGCCGTACCGGCACCTGGTGCCCGTTTGAGACAGTTGGCGCTAGCCGAGACGCTTGAAACACTCGGACGCGATGGGCTGAAGAGCTTCTACAAGGGCCAGCTGGCCGAGGAAAATGCTGCTTTCCTCGAAGAGAATGGCAGTCCGCTACGATCCGAAGATTTTGCCGCCTACAGCGCAGAATATGTCACACCGCTGACGGTCGAGACCGGTGGCGACCGCCTGTTCAACATGGTGGCCCCGACGCAGGGCGTTTCCTCGCTGATGATCCTCGCCCTTTTCGACCGGTTGAGAGTTACCGCCGGTGAAAGCGCCGAGCATATCCATGCTATCGTTGAGGCGACGAAACAGGCATTCATCCGCCGCAACCGGGAGCTTGGCGATCCGCGCACCATGGCCGCACCGGCACAGGACTGGCTTGCGGAGGCCGAGCTCAATGCGCTGGCCGCCCAAATCGACATGCAGCGCGCCCTGCCCTGGCCGCATGTGCCGAAAGATGGCGACACGATCTGGATGGGGGCCGCTGACCGCTACGGCAATGTTGTGAGCTTCATCCAGAGCGTCTATTGGGAATTCGGCTCGGGCCTCACCTGCCCGAAGACTGGTGTGTTCTTTCAAAACCGAGGTGCGGGCTTCTCGCTACAACCCGGGCCCAACCAGTTGCAGCCGGGCAAGCGGCCGTTCCACACACTGAACCCGGCCATGGCTTATCTTGCCGACGGCCGGATCATGGCCTACGGCACGATGGGTGGCGAAGGCCAGCCGCAAACACAGGCCGCAATCTTCACCCGCTACGCCCGTTTCGGCACACCGCTGCAGCAGGCGATCACCGCACCGCGCTGGTTGCTAGGCCGCACTTGGGGCGCATCAAGCACCAATCTCAAGCTTGAAGGCCGCTTCGATCCGCAGATTGTCTCGGCGCTTCAGGAGGCGGGCCATGATGTCGAGGAGATCGCCGGTTTCTCCGATCTCTGCGGTCACGCAGGCGCAGTCGTGCTCCATGCCGATGGATTGTGCGAGGGAGCAAGCGATCCGCGTTCCGACGGTGTTGCGATTTAGGCCCGAGGGCTAACGACTGCATCGCATTTGGAAGGTGCACATTCATCGGAAACCACGACTGACTGATGTATTGGCTTTGAACAGATACGAACCAAAGACCATAGCTTGATCCTATCGCAAAACTAAAAAGCCTGCCGCGGGAGGAGGTGCGGCAGGCTTTTGAAAGAATTGAACAACGGCTGGGAGGAGGAGTGCCGATGTTCTGACAGGCTACCCTTGGGAGGAGGAGCGGATCGCCTGAAACTCAAAGCTTTGCGGGAGGAGGTGCATCGCTTCGATGGTTTGAAATTACCAGAGGCCGCACCGATCGCCAGCGCTGAGATCGCAGTGCAGCCATGCATCTGCTGCAATGCAGCATGGAGCCGTTGCACAACTTTCGGCCGCTATGGAGAGGAAGCGTCTCTGTGGCCGACACTAAGACAACAATGCTCCGTCCGGGGCTGCACCCGGGATAGTGAGCCGCCAAGGCTGCGGAAGCCGGCAGAGATTTTCGTCCAGACCGTTCAGCGCGAATTCGGCACTGGGATCAGACGACCTTCTTGACGATCATGCCCCAACTTTGTTCATTTGGCCAATGTTGAAAGCTGCAAACGCTGTAAAGATCAGAGTTTCCATCGACGAGATCAAGCCATACGTCTGGCGCCGTCTGGTCCTGCCGGTCCATTGGAACCTGGAGCATCTGCATCTCGGAATTCAGGCCGCTTTCAACTGGTGGAACTATCATCTCTATGAGTTCCGCATCGGTGGCCTGCGGTATGGCGACGTCGAGATTCTGACGGAGGATCCGGCCGACGACGATCCTCGCGTCTTCGATCAAGGAGAGGTTCGCTTGCTGGACTTCGAGCAAGGGTCTGTCTTCAGCTACCACTATGATTTCGGAGGTGGCTGGCAGCACACCGTCGTCGTCGAGGAGTTCATGACTCTCTCCACCGCGCCAAAACACGGGAGCTGCCTCGCCGGTGAGAGGGCGCGACCGCCCGAGGATGTTGGCGGCGTCTCCGGCTATGAGCGGTTCCTGGAGATCATCGCCGATTGCGAAGATCCGGAATATGCCGAAACCATTCGTTGGTGCGGTGGCTTCTTTGATCGGGATTGGTTTGACCTATCGGTGGTGGACAAGGATGTCCGCAACGCTTTGCGCGCCAACGTCAAACGGCGCCTATATCAACCCAAGCCAAAAGCCGTTCCGAAGACATGAGTCTGTAAGCGCTCCCAGACAGGCGCCTTGATGGGAATCGAACCGCTGCGTTGAGAAACTACTATAAGGAAATCAGAGACACAAGTTGCGCGTGTCGATATTGATCACCCTTGTCAGAACGAACGTTTGACTACCGTCGTTCCTTCCCCGAATTTCCAAAGGTCGCTCGGACGAGCATTATAGCGAGCGTGGAGAAGCTAGCCCGGAACGGTACGGCTCAAACGTTCGTGTTCTGCCATCAGGAAGGTCACATAGCTGCGGATCAGATTGCAGTAAAGGCGACCTTCATCCGCGTTGATGGTGACCCCACTCTTTAGATCGACACCGTGGCGGACGCCGCCCCCGGTCGGCGACGACAGGTAGCCATGCAGGGTGGTCAGCCAGGTCAGAACCTGCTCGATGGTCTGTCCCTTCATCCTCGTCCGGAGCTCGATGGCGATCTTGTTGAAATACTTCGCTTCGATCGTGGTTTCCCCGGCACTAAGGCCCTTGAAGGCAGTAAGCACGGATTCCATCAGCCACAATATCTCCTGCACAGCCTGCCGCGGATGCCCCTCGGAAAGCAGCCGCTCGGAGTCGCGGAACGACTGCTGCACAAGGTCTTGCGCCTGCTCGTCGAGTGACTGATAGCGCTCGGGCACAGGTATCGGCTTATGGATTCCGAACGCGACAATGGCCGGCAGCCTGATCTCGAACCCGGCTTGATGGTCCGCAAGGATACGATTGATGCGGCTCACTTCCGGCAAAGTAAAGTCGTCGCCGCGTAGCGACTCGCAGCCTTCATAAAAGGCTTCGATAAAGAGCGGCGCGTTGTCGGCCGCCTGCCAAATAAGATTGTTGAGGTCAGACTCCGCCCAGCTCTCGGACGAGCTGCCGTTGGCTGTACTGCCGCAAGCGCCTGCGAAATAGCGTTTGAAGTGTTCGAGGATGGCCCACCTGTTACCCTGCGCAGCCACCTTTCCTACGAGTGTGTCGAATTCGATAACGGCTTCGCGCGGCAATGCTCCCGGTGAGTCGAACCTCCACGCCCCCTCCATTTTCATGATCTACCCTCTCCTCGTGTCGTTCATGCAAAGAGCTGCTCCAGATCAGCTCTTTGCGCGGCATGCTTTTCGGGATTTTCCGCAATGAGCTTGCGTAGGTTTACGAGTTTCCATTGGACCGCCGGGAGTGCGGCTGCTTGCGGCAGGCCGATAGCGTCAAAATCCGGCGCCCCGTCATGAAGACTCAGCAAAAACCTCTGCGTGTTCTTATCAGCAAGTCGGGCGCGGATATCCGCGATAAGCCGGTCTCTTGTCTTCGCGAGCTCGTCGATTGTGACTGGGATGGTTGTCATCCCGACAAACTCCAAGGCGTAGGGTTCTTCCAGAGGACTGAGGTTCGGTGAGAGCAGTTCGTGCGCCGGACGCGGCGAACTGGCGACGTAAACGAGAAACGTACGGAACAGCGCGTCGGTCAGCCCCTCATGGTCGAAGAGCAGCTTGACGTCAAAGAGATCGCGCGGGTGCTGGCGATCCATCGCCGCGTGGAGCTTGCCGCCAAACAGATCTTCGAACGACACGACCTGGATAGACGCGTACCCGAATTCATCTTCGACCGCGGGCGAGACATCCCGTGGCTCGGGGGCGTGGACGACTCCACGTGTGACGGGCGAAGTTTCGATTTTGACTTCGGCGCCACCGAGCCGGGCGCGGATGCGGGTGGCGCCCCCGCCGCCGCCGGCGATGCGGCGGGCATCAAGCCCCGCAATGCCGCCGTTGGCGGCGGCGGTGATGCGGTCCAGCGCTTCGTCGATCTCGGCCAGACTCTCGGCGCGGTCCCGGACCGGCAAATAGGTCAGGTCGATATCAACCGAGAGCCGAGGCATGTCGCGATAGAACAGATTGATTGCAGTTCCGCCCTTCAGCGCGAAGGCCTTCTCAGCTGCGATAAAGGGGAGAAGCCGCACCAACAGCGCGACCTGGGCGGCATAGGGTTCACGGGCCATCGGCAGCTCCTGTTGAGGTTTCGACGAACTCCGAAGGAACCATGATGCGGTAGCGGGGGTGGATTTTGCCGCCCTTCACGAGGGCGCGGTCGCCCGTGCCCAGCTTGAAGTCATCGGGATTGAGGCGTTCGCGCCAAGAATGCCTATGGCGGTCGGCGAACACGAAGAACAGGCGTCTGACCTTGATCTTGCGGCAGCTCTGCAGCAGCGCCGTCAGGCGGCGCGGACTGAGCGTGGCCACCCCTTCAAATACCATGTCGAGATTGTGGAAGCTCTCATGGGCGGGGAGTTCGTCGAGGGCTTCCAGTAAGGCACGCTCCGGTGACGACATTCGAAGCGCCCAGCCCCACGGCGTCGTAAGAGCGCTGGCAGATTTGTTCTCGGTGAGGCCTAAATCTGGATCGGTGAACAGGGACGTGCCGCGGGTAATTAGGGGCGCGTCGAGTTTCAAGCGCGGTACCCATGACGGGATATCATCGCCATAGAGCCACACAGGTGCGGGAGCTCCCAAAGGCAAGTAGTGGCGATATCCCTGCTCGCCGAGGGCAGTGATGCCACCGGCATGGATCTTGTAGCTCATGATGTGCTGGAGCGAGAGTAGGCAGGTCCGCCAGTCGAGCGGCGCTGGCTGCGGCGCCGGGCGACGGAAGACGCCGCGCTCGAGGCGCTCCAGCCAACCGCTCTCAACATACTTTCGCGTGAGGAAGCGGCTGATGCCTTGACTGTCTAGCCAACGTGCGTCCGCGACAAAGCCTGCCGGGACGGCTTCCAAGACATTCTTTAGCTTGATTTCTTTCGGTGTACTCATGGTACACAACGTAACATAGGTTCGAAGAGACGTACCAGGAATCTTTGTAACTCTCGTGAAAAGAGTACTAAGAGGACACAAATAGCGTGTTTTTCAAAGAGAACGGACATGGGTTAGGGACCCAGCTCGTTCCTTTCATCGCAGGGGACTGCAAATGCGCCCTTCTTCCTGTCGCGCTGGTAACGCCTTGAAAGGACTCGATCCAGAGACCCGCTGTTCGGTGCTACTAAACTATTGAAATCTTGCACCCGCTTGTCCACGAGTAGTTCAAGAGGATTTGAGTTCACCAAGAGGTTTGCATCCAACTGCGTTGCGGACAGTGCTGCTCGCGTCTAAGGTGCAACTACATCCCCTCTCGCACGAAAGCCGCAAGTGACCACGTCCATTGTTCTCGGCAAAGACCTCCCGCCCCTGCCCATGGATTTGCTCACGGCGAGAGATCACGGCGAAGTATTGTTCATTGTCGGCGCCGGAGTCTCCTACCCGGCCCCCTCCTCACTTCCGGATTTCGGCGGCCTGGTCGCAGACATCTACGCGGAAGTAGATCCCGCGATGAGCGGACCACTCGCGGCCGTGCAGAAGAAGGGCGGCCCAACCTGGGAAACCGTGCAGGATCTTCTGACGCACCAGCAGCGCACGGAGCTAAAGTTCTTTGCCCAACACGAATATGATGTTGTTCTTGGCATGCTGGAGCGTCGCATTGATGGCGACCCGAGCAAAGCCAGTACGCTTCGGCGGGCAGCGCAGAGGGTGCTAGACCGGACGGTCGAGCCTAACCCCCTGCACTCGGCCCTCGTGCGTCTTGGCCAACGCTTCGGGCAGACGCTGCTAGTGACGACCAACTTCGATCGTCTTCTTAGCATAGCCGCTAAACGCGAAAAATATTCAGATTCCGCCTTCGCCCTCGGTGAGATTCCAAACCCCAGCCGAAGCACTGAATTTGCAGGAATTCTGCACATCCACGGAATGCTGCCGCTCAAATCGCAAAGGGGCTCGGCGCTGATACTCACGGACCAGGATTTTGGCGACGCATATCTCAGGCGCCATATCGTCACATCCTTTCTCTACGACGCAGCCCGCATCTTTCACCTAGTTCTAGTCGGCTACAGCGCCAATGACTCCCCCGTGCGATACCTACTGAACGCTATTGCCGCCGACGAGAGGCACTTCAATGACCTCAAGCCTCGTTACGCGTTCGTCGGTTGCGCAGCGGGAGATGACCGCACGGCGATCGAATGGCAGTCGCGCGGTATTACGCCGATACCCTACGATCGAGCCAATAAACATAAAGCCTTGACTGAGGTTTTGTCCCGGTGGTCGGAGATCATCCCGGACAAGCGCAACACAGCGCGCGTGCAAACGTATCTGAAAACCGTTGCTAAGCTGGATCCTGATGGGCCAGACGGGGTCGCAGCCCAATCCTTCCTTCGATACTACATCAGCCGGTCCAACCCAAGTGAACAAGCAGAACTCGCGCGGCTCCTTGCTTCCTGCAAGGCATCACCGAAATGGCTCACAACGATGAACCAGGTGGTCCGCGATGCGCCGAGGAGACGTTAAGGTGAGAACACCGCGATTCTCGGATAACGATGCAATCATCGCGCAGAACACGCGCGTGTTTGCGATGGAACGTCTCGAAGACCGGGAATTCCTCGAATGGGCGCTCGCGTTGCGGCACGATCAGCTGGCGGAACGCGCTGCCCTCAAGGACCTTCTCGAGTTCCGCGTCGCAGGTGTTGCAGAACCATACAGGCAGGCTTGGGTTTACCTGCTCGAATATTGGGACGATTCAACGACTGACGGTGCATATGATCGGCTGCTTCTTAAACGAGAGCTGAAATCAGGCGCCTCTCCATCTCAAGTCATCAAGCTCATTACCGAAGCTGTTCGGCCGCGGATAAAGGTCGAGAGCGGCCAAAAATACGAGGCTTTCGGCCGCAAGCGCGCAAAGCATCCCAAAACCGTAGGAGACATCTTCTGGGTTTCAATTGATGGCGGGGAGCGGCTTTCCCCCGAAGAGATTGGTTTGGCGGAGATCACTGACCGCGATTTTCTCTTCGAGCTTGCGACCGCGCTAAACGCCGTTCTGCTCACTGGGCTTAACCAGGCGCGGCGGATCGGGATGATTGCCAGCGATACGGACTCGACGGTTTGGCTCGTCCATCGAGTCTATTTCGTACCCGCGGCTCAGTTTGCTGAAGGGGGAGGAGAACCGGACCGCTACAGCACAGGCTTTGCGCCTACCACAAAGCTGCTTTACGCGGTTTTCGAACGCCTGAGCGAGGTCGATCGGCCAGCTGCACTAAGGGTAATGACAGCCTGGGATGCCGACGGCTGGAAACTGTACAAGCGCCTCTGGGCTGCTGCTGCCAGAGAAGAAGCGGTCGTCAGTGGCACGGAGGTCAGCCGTTTTCTGGCTTCCTTGGACGATACCGAGTTCTGGTGGACGGATGCGTTTCCCGAGTTTGCGGAACTCCGTGCGGTCCGGTGGTCTTCGCTTTCCGATAATGTCGCTGCGTCGATCGAGCGGCGGCTCGTCAATGGCGAACCGATTGCAAGACTAAAAAAGAGAATGAGAAAAGACGACGCAAAGATTGCGGCCGCGCGCAGGAGCATTACAGAGCTCCAACGAATCAAGGCAGGCGGTGGTCAGCTTTCTGTTCGGACGGAAGCATGGCTAGCGAAAACTCTCCTTCGGCATCCCCGAGAGGTTGACGTGGCCTCCGTCACGGAGGGCTTCAATCCTGGCGTTAGAACACTAATCGACGATAGAAGCGGCGATCCAACCTTCGGCGACGTTCCTTCTACGAAACTTATCGATGAACTTGCGCGCCATCTGAGTGACGAAGGATGGGAAAGCAAGAGCCGCGCGGCTTCAGACTTCATTGGACGGAACCCCGGTCTAATTCTTGATCTTCTTGCCATAGCGCCAAAGTCGCTGGCTCGCGAAAAGGTCTGGCATGCATTCGGCTACGGTTTCAGGCCCTCAGATCTGAATGTTACGATCGACACGGCAAGCCCTGAAGATAAGGAGCTGATCCCGGTCGCGCTCAAAGCCTGTCTTGAGATTGCGCGTCTAGACAAAGCGACAATCGAATACGCCCTACAGGGGCTCACATCTTGGATGTCCATCTGGGACCGGCTATTGAATGGCGAGAAAAATTTCGTCCGGGCCTGGCTAGCTCTTTGGCCCACGGCAGTTGAAAAGACGAATCAGATTCCCGAGAAGAAAGCGCCCCTGCGGGAACGCAGCTACTCTAGCGCCGTCGGCAATCTCGTTTCTGCGTTTATGCAAGCGTGCCCGAGCTTTCAGAAGGACACGAAACCGCTGGCTGACTCACCATGGCGCGACGCGTTGACCGGCATCGAACAGACGAAAGGCGAAGCAAAGCTACAGGCTCAATATCACTTGCTCAGTAGCTTCAATTACTACTGGGCGGCCGACGAAGCCTGGTCACGAGTGAACCTCTTGGAGCCGCTGATCCATGCGACTGGTGGGAGCATCGAGCTCTGGCATGGTTTCGTCCATAGTCGCTTTCTACCTCCAAAAAAGGTCATGGAAGAGTTAGGACCGCACATGATCGCCGCGGCGGCAGGAAACGAATTGCTGGACGAAGCTAGGGGCTCGCTCAGCCAGCGGGTAGTGTTTTCGACGATCATAGATATGCGCGACGGCCAGAAGCCAACTATCCCCTCGCACCTGACCCAGCAGATGCTGCGTATCGGTGGAGATCCGGTACGGACCCGCGCGCTCGATGCCATGAAAAACTATCTGAAGGACAACGAGGCGGAGCCGAAGGATGTCGATGAAAGGTTTGGCCTAGTCAAGAAGCTGTTCCAGGAAATTTGGCCGAAAGAACTGACGCTCTCATCGCCGACATTATCCGATGCTTTCGCTGACTTCCCGGCGGCAGCCGGCGAGAACTACGCTGAGGCCGCCGAACTCATTCTGCCGTACCTTACGCCTTTTCAGTGCTGGTCGCTCTGGGACTACGGGATACTCGACCGCAGCGCCGACGAACGAACGATCACAGGTGTAGATTCCGCGAGGGATGCGGGGGCTTTGCTATCAATACTGGATAAAACTATTGGCGCTGAAGATGGCGCCATCATCCCAAATGGGCTCGATAAAGCCCTAAAGCATATCGCTTCGAAAAGCCCGCGTCTCGAATCCGACATCCGGTTCCAGCGGTTGCTAACGCTATCCCGTCGGTAGATTTTGGTAGGTTAGCCATTCGAACAAGAGATCTGGTGGTGACGGCTTGCTGGAACCCGACGCGAAACGTCGGATCACATTTCGATCCAGAGATGGTCAATCCTGATCGGTTGGAGTCCAGATTGACGATTGTGGTGCGACCGCAAGGCAGCGACACGTTCCGAAGCATAACTCTGGATCAACGCGAGTTTGTCGTCTGCAGACCATCCGACGGTTGGCTCAGCGACTACGGCATCAATCCAAGCGTCTATTTGCTGAACCCAATGATGGACATCCCTATCTTGAATGTAGCCGATCATTGCCGCCCGCAGGTGGCCAGCTCCGTGGTGACCCGCCTTGAAGCGCTGAATTCCGCCAGTGGAAGTGTACTGGCTGATCAGGTATTCGCGCTCATCACGATCGGCGCCTAGTGGCGTTGGCAGCCGCTTGCACTCAATCGGAAGCAGCGTCTGGTATTCGTTGTACTCTCGCCCTGCTAACCAGATGATCTCGCCCCGCGGCGCGGCGACCAAATCGACCTCGCGTCTCGCATCAGTGTCGTCTGGCTCTTCACGTCGGAACTGGAGAATATCCCAACCCGGAGAGTGACGGGTCAGGCTGTTCAGCCTCGCGCATAATTGTGCCGTCAATCGTGTCTCGCTGTGGACGGCTTTCCTCGCGGGATCATCGCGCCACGCGGGTAATGCGGCGGCGAAATGAATTCAAGAAGAGACGAAAGCCAAGCGTTACAGTGAACGCAACGGCGCTCCAGCTGACAATCAACTTGCCTATCTTTTCCTGCACGAGGCGATGGTTTCTTTGCGGCCTGGCGGCATGTTGGCGATGATTGAGCCAGCAGGATTTCTTTACAATCAAAACGTTTCGCCGTTTCGAAAACGGTTCTTCGCCAACTGGCGTGTACGGGAAATTCTGGATATTGTGTCGGTTTCCGAAATCATCGGGAAGTAAGACAGACCGAACCTCCCCCTCCCAGTCATCTCTCTGAGGCCCAGCTCCAAAACGATCCGCCGCGCCGCCTGCGGCGTCACCTCAAGCGTTTTCGCGACCATCGTGGCGGACACGAGCGGCTTCGCCATCACGAGATCGACCAGCCCCGGCAGTTTTGACGATGTCCGGCGCCCCTCCAGCTTTCGCTCGAACATCGTTTTCGCCAGCACCAACCGGTCGTGCTCTTTCAAGCCAAGCTCCGCGGCCGCCAGAAGCCCATGGGCAATCGCCAGCAGCCGGGTTTCAAAATCACGATGCCGGCGCCGATCGACAGGGATGGCTTTCAGCCCGAGATTGATCGCTGCGAGATGGTGCCAGTGGTAACGCTGGTCTGACTCAATATCGACGCAGCCAACAGCCGGCCGAGCCAGGGCGCGTGCTGAAGGACGGAAAGCTGGTTCCAGGCATCGAGGGCAATGATCGCCCGCAGCACCGCCGGCAGATCTTGGGCGCGCGTCAACACGGTCTGCCACTCCTCCAGCCGCTCGTCCTCATCCCAGTCGAGATCGTAGACGAAGGGATCCTTTTCCGGAGCGTTTTTGGCGCGCCCCGGCTTCTGGGCCTCTTCGATCGCCGCCTCCGAGCGCGCCAGGAGGGCATCGATGGCGGCGAGCTCGGCATCCAGCGCGCTTTCTGGCTCGTCACCGCCTTTATCGCCACCGCGCTTCGGCCCTCCCCTCCCCCGTCCGACACCTCACCCGCCACCGCTTTGTCGGCCGCGGCAGTGCCTCCCTCTCCCAAAGATGCTGCAGGCCGCGCCTGCCGCAGGCCGCGCAGGCCTTCTTCAGATAAAGCCCACACTGCCGGTTGACTTCCGATGCGCCGGCGGTGCGCAAGGTCCCGGGCGATTGTCAGCTCGTGGGTGGGGGTGCGAGTATCGCGAAAAGCGTCGTGAAGGACAAGGTCTTCGAGATGCACCAATTGGCCGTCGATCCAGAGGGAGGCGCAGGCGTCGGCGAAGTTTTGGCGCTCGAGGAAGCCAGCGCCGACCGGTGAGCGTGAAATGCGCTCGTCGAGCCGGGTCAGCGCGACGCCGGCGCCGAAAGCCCGGCGCATCAGGGGTGTCATGCTGATTTTCGCGAGACCGTAAGCCATTGAAATCATGGTGAACGAACCGTTAAACGGACGCTATTCGGCATTTACCGTCCATCACTGAGTACGATCCCACGTCTGCACCATAACCTCCGATAAGTACCTCTTATCGGACGTAAGAAGACCAACCGGTTGACCAACCGCGTGGATGCGCTTATTTTTACGGGAATTCAGCCCGAAAGGCGCGCGATGACCACCACAGTAAAAATCTCGGAAGCGA
>Ga0065721_10049288_pt1 | contig 38825 bp, 22 predicted proteins | sample Mesricmetagenome_FD_59108 | JGI IMG/M metagenome (GOLD analysis project Ga0065721, IMG submission 59108) | Mesophilic microbial community from rice straw/compost enrichment Sample: eDNA_1 v2 (version 2) | ecosystem: Engineered > Solid waste > Grass > Composting > Bioreactor | place: USA: Davis... | reverse complement strand
ACTGGAGCGAAGACCGCTGAGGCAACAAGCAGCGCAGCCAAAGTGACGGTGAATGCGCTAGTCGACGCGGAGACGCCGTCGATCGGAACGCAGCCAGCAGACAAGACGGTGAACGTGGGCGACCCCACGACTTTGAGTGTGGCTGCATCGGTTAGCGATGGTGGATCGCTGACCTACCAGTGGTACAGCAACACTACGAATAGCAACAGCGGCGGTACGCTGATTGATGGCGCGACGAGCGCATCTTATTCGGCACCGACGAGTTCAGTAGGCACGACATATTACTATGTCGTTGTCACGAATACGAACAGCGCGGTCACTGGAGCGAAGACCGCTGAGGCAACAAGCAGCGCAGCCAAAGTGACGGTGAATGCGCTAGTCGACGCGGAGACGCCGTCGATCGGAACGCAGCCATCGGACAAGACGGTGAACGTGGGCGACACCACGACTTTGAGTGTGGTTGCATCGGTTAGCGATGGCGGGACGCTTAGCTACCAATGGTACAGTAACACCACGAATAGCAACAGCGGCGGAACGCTGATTGATGACGCGGAGAGCGCATCCTATTCGGCGCCGACGAGTACAGCGGGTACGACGTATTATTATGTCGTTATCACGAACACGAACGTTGACGCTACTGGTGCGAAGACGGCAACGACAACTAGCAGCGCTGCCAAAGTTACTGTAAACGCGCTATTCGATGCGGAGACGCCGTCGATCGAAACGCAGCCATCGGACAAGACAGTGAATGTGGGCGACACCACGACTTTGAGTGTGGTCGCATCGGTTAGCGATGGTGGAACGCTGAGCTATCAGTGGTACAGTAACACCACGAATAGCAACAGCGGCGGGACGCTGATTGATGACGCGACGAGCGCATCGTATGAGGCGCCGACAAGTACAGCGGGCACGACATATTACTATGTCGTTGTCACGAACACGAACAGTGACGCTACTGGCGCGACGACTGTTGAGGTAACAAGCAGCGCTGCCAAAGTGACGGTTAACGTACTGGTCGATGCGGAGACTCCTTCGATCGGAACGCAACCGGCTGATAAGACAGTAAACGTCGGCGGTTTAGCGGTACTTAGCGTGGCAGCCACCGTGAGCGATGGTGGATGGCTAACCTATAAGTGGTATAGCAACACCACGAATAGCAACAGCGGCGGTACGCTGATCGGTAGCGCGACTACCTCGAACCTCGTGGCTCCGACGAGTACAGCAGGTACGACATATTACTACGTCGTTGTCACGAACACGAACAACGACGCTACTGGCGCGACGACCGCTGAGGTTACAAGCAGCGCGGCCAAAGTGACGGTGAATGCGCTGGTCGACGCGGAGACGCCGTCGATCGGGACGCAACCAGCGGACAAGACCGTGACCGTGGGCGAGAGCGCGACGCTTAGCGTTGAGGCCACTGTGAGTGACGGCGGAACGCTAAGCTACCAATGGTACAGTAACTACACGAACAGCAACAGCGGCGGTGAGCTAATTGATGGCGCGACGAGCGCAACTTTCGCAGCGCCAACGATTCCAGCAGGTACGACGTATTACTACGTTGTCGTCGCGAACACGAACAATGACGTCACCGGCGAGAAGACTGTAACAGCAACGAGCAGCACGGCCAAAGTGACGGTGAATGCACTGTTCGATGCGGAGGCTCCATCGCTACTGTTTCAGACGTCGGAAATGACGGTGAACATGGGCGACAACGCGACGCTGAATGTTGGTGCATCGGTTAGCGACGACGGAACGCTCAGCTACCAGTGGTATAGCAACACCGAGAATAGCAACTTCAACGGTACGCTGATCACAGGAGCGACGAGCGCATCTTATACAGTGCCGACGAATACGCCAGGCACGACCTACTATTACGTTGTCATCACGAACACGAATAATGCCGCTACCGGTGAAAAGACGGCAACAGCAAAGAATAGCGCTATCAGGGTAACGGTAATCGGAGTGGTCAACGCGGCAACGCCATCGATCGAGACGCAGCCTACGGACAAGACGGTAAACGTGGGCGGTACCGCGACTTTAAACGTGGTAGCCAGCGTGAGCGACGGCGGAACGCTGAGCTACCAGTGGTACAGCAACACCACGAATAGCAACAGCATCGGCATACGGCTCCTAGGCGAGACGAGCGCATCCTATACAGCGCCGACCGGCACAGCAGGCACGACGTACTATTTCGTCGTCGTCACGAACACGAACAACGCCGCTACTGGCGCGATGTTCGCTATTGCCAAGAGCAACGCCGTCAAGGTGACCGTGAACGCGCCGACGACAACAGAGAGCCCGCCGCCGCAGACTTCGACTCCATCAGCCCAGTCGGAACAAAAGACAGGTGTGGATGTTCTCGTTAACGGTAAAGTGGAGAGCGCAGGAACCGCCACCACATCCAAGGTTAACGACCAGACGGTTACGACCATCTCCGTCGATCAGAAGAAGCTTGAGGACAAGCTGGCGAGCGAAGGCGAACGTGCGGTCGTTACGATTCCGATCAATACCGGCGCCAACGTTGTCGTAGGCGAACTGAACGGTCAAATGGTCAAAAACATGGAATCCAAGCAGGCCGTCCTAGAGCTCAAGACAGAACAAGCGACCTACACGCTTCCGGCTCAGCAGATCAACATCGACGCCGTATCCGATCAATTAGGAGGCACGGTGGCCCTTCAGGACATCAAGGTGCAGATCGAAATTGCCGAGCCATCGAACGAGACGGTGAAAGTCGTCGAGAATGCTGCAGAAGCAGGCTCTTTTACGCTAGTCGTACCTCCGTTGAATTTCAATATTAAAGGCACGTACGGCGACAAGACGATCGAAGTCTCGAAGTTCAACGCCTATGTCGAGCGGACGGTCGCTATTCCGGACGGTATCGATCCGAGCAAGATTACGACCGGTGTCGTCGTGGAACCGGATGGAACGGTCCGCCATGTACCGACGAAGGTTGTACTCATTGATGGACGATACTACGCCAAGATCAACAGTCTGACCAACAGTACGTATTCGGTCGTGTGGCATCCGCTTGAATTCAGCGATGTCGCCAATCACTGGGCCAAAGCTGCGGTCAACGATATGGGATCGAGGATGGTCATCGACGGAACGGGGAACGGGTTGTTCAATCCGGATCAGTCGATCACCCGGGCCGAATTCACGGCAATTGTAGTAAGAGGGTTAGGGCTGCGTCTGAACAGCGAAGGAAAACCATTCTCGGATGTACAAGGGTCGGATTGGTACAACAGCGCGATTAACGCAGCATTCGAGTATCATCTGATCACCGGTTTTGGAGATGGCGAGTTCCGCCCGAATGACCGATTGACCCGAGAAGAAGCGGTCGTCATCCTAGCCAGAGCAATGAAGTTAACGAACCTGATATCATCGACGTCTGATCAAACCCCAGAGGATACACTTCTTGCATACACGGACGCAGCAGATGTATCGAGCTGGGCACAAGACAGCATGGCTGCATGCGTGCAAGCTGGCATCATAACGGGCAAACCCGGCATGAAGCTTGCCCCGACAGACGACATCAGCAGAGCCGAAGTAGCGGCGATGGTACAGCGATTGCTTCAGAAGGCGAATCTGATTTAATACAAGCTTAATGACTTAGGCAGAGAAGGAGCTCTCCCGAAATCCGGGGAAGCTCCTTCTTGACGTCTGCTAGATTGCGCCGATGAAAGCTGGACGGGTTACTTCATAGCTATGCCCGTTCGGATACGGAATGCCATCGTTGCCGATTTCAAAGACAACGATCCGATCGGAGTCTTGATTGGCGGCCAGCAGATAGCGGCTTCCCTTCACCAAGGTGAAGCTTCTCGGCGTTCTCCCGGCGGAATGGACATTTCCGATCATCGCGAGCCTGCCGTCTGCTTCGATCCTGAAGACAGAGATCGTATCGGCCTGACGATTGGATCCGTACAAATACGTACCGGACTCGGACACGAGAATTTCTGCACAAATCTCGCTGCTCGGATACGTCTCGACTTGATTCCCCTGCAAAGTGGATAGCCGCTGGACTTCGGACAACCTGCCTGTCCGCGTGTCGAGGCGGTGTACGGTGACGGCCGCACCCATCTCATGTATGACGTAGACGATGGGCAACCGCGGATGATAGGCAAGATGACGCGGTCCGCCGCCCGCGAACATCCGATTCTCGGCCAATACGTTCAACTTGCCTGTCATCGTGTCTAGCCCGTAGGAATAGACGAGGTCCGTTCCTAAATCCGGTACGAGGTAGTTGTCTGTCCCGGGAATCCGGAAGATTGAATGCGGATGCGGTCCGTCTTGCCTAGTCGGATGCATGCCCGTTCCGGCGTGATTCACCTGACAAGCAGGAACACCTATCGTGCCGTCGGCATCAAGCGGATATACGCTTACGGCACGACCGTTCAAGTAATTGACCGCGAGCAGCCATTTCCCCGACGGGTGCAGTTGAAGATGGCACGGCAAACCGCCGTTAGTCGGTTGGCGGTTAATCTCGCGTATCGTTCCCGATGCCCCGTCGTAACGATAGGAGACGACAGTTCCGTCACTCTCCGTTTCGCTTACGGCGAACAACAATCCGCGCGCCGTCTCGAACGCCTGAAAGGTCGGATTCGCGATTCCCGAAGCCTTGCCGATCAGGGAGAGCGAGCCGCTGCCGCGATCCAAGCGCAGCAGATGGATACTATCCCGCTCGGGAGGTGCATACGAGCCTACACAAACCAATGGGTCTTGCGTCAATTCGCTCATCCGCTACCCCTTTACCGCGCCATTGGTCATACCGCTGACGATGAATTTCTGCACGAAGATGAAGATGAATACGACGGGTAAGATACTGACCATTCCGAAAGCCATCGAATGGTTCCATGACGTTCTCTGGAACCCGAGGAAGTTATAGATCCCTGCTGTAATCGGCCGCATATGTTCTTTGCTGATGAACGTCATGCCGTAGATCAAATCGCCCCATGCGAACAGGAAGGAAAACACCATCGCGACCACGACGCCTGGCAGGGCAATGGGAAGCATAATCCGCCAAAATGTCGTGAAAATATTGCAGCCGTCGATTTTCGCCGATTCTTCCAGCTCCTTGGGTAAGGTAACGAAATAGGTTCGCAAGGTGACGACCGTGAATGGGATGCCGGCCGTTGCATTCGCAAGGATGGTTGCCCAGAAAGGCGCATGCAGCAGCCCGAATTGTTTGTACAAAATAAACAGCGGCGTAAGGATCAACGAAGCGGGAAGCATCTGGGTAACGAGAAACAGCAGCAGCATGACGTGTTTGCCCGCAATCGAGAATCGGGCAAGTCCGTATGAGGCCGGTATGGCTAGCAACGTTGAAATAGCCAGCGCGCCGAATGCGATCAAGGCGCTGTTCCTGAACCCTTGCATCATGTTGTAGTTGGAACTCGTCAGCTGCTCCGTATAGGATTTGACGTCGAATTGATGCGGGAACAACGTTGGCGGCGTTCGGAAAATTTCGCTTTCCGTCTTGAATGAAGTAACCGCCAGCCAGTAAAGAGGAAACAGGAATACCGCTACCAGAAGGATGCTCAGGAGGGGAATCGCGTTCCTACGGAATCTCCGCGATCGGTGAATGGATGACACGGCAGTACTCATGCTTTCTCCTCCCTGTTCACCAGGCGCATATAGACGAAACCGACAACCAGAAGGACAAGAAGCATGACATTCGATAGCGCAGCGCCCTGACTGTATTTAAATTCATCGAACGAGAGCTTATATGCGTATGTCGACATCATTTGCGTTGCATCGACCGGACCGCCATGCGTCGTAATTAATACAAGATCGAAGACGCGGAACGTATAGATGAACCCAAGAACCAGCAGCGATAGGATCGTAGGCTTGAGCAGCGGGAGCGTGATCTTGAAAAATCGCTTTATCGCGTTCGCTCCGTCGATCGCCGCGCTTTCATATAGATCTTTGGGAATCGTCGTCAGCCCGGACGTAATCAGAATCATATTGAAGGGAATGCCAATCCACGTGTTCGCCACGATCAGGACCAGCATGGCCGTGACGGGTTCAACGAGCCATTTGATCGGATCCGTAATCAATCCAACCTGCATAAGCAGTTCATTCGCGATGCCATCTGCACTGAACATGTATTTGAATATCATCGCCGTGATCGTCGCCGGCAATAGCCAACTGATCATGACGAGGCCGCGCAGCCTTGCTGCCATCCGGAAGGGGGTCGAGAATAGCATGGCGAAGCCGAGTCCGCAAATAAACTGGATAATGATGCATCCGATCGTATAGACGATCGTATTGGTTAATGTGGTGGCCAGAATTCCTTCCCGCTGCAGGATTCTATAATTGTCTAAGCCTACGAACGGATGGTCGCCGGACGAGAAATTCATGACATTGACGTCGATGAGACTTAACCGGATATTGTCGATAACGGGATAACCAACAAAGAATAGCATATATATCAGTGCCGGAAGGACGAAGAGATAACCCGCGATCCTTTCTTTCGATTTGCCCATAAAGGCCACCCCCAAGATGAAAATCGGAGTACATGACGACGCGCATCATGTACTCCGTCCGTGCCCTATTTCAGTATGGCGTCGATTTTACTTTGCGCTTCCTTCGCGGCTTCCTCCGGCGTGCTATGCAAGGTGAAAGCTTTGGACATCGCCTGGGAGATGACGTTGGAAATTTCAGGCCATTTGGGGTGCGGGCCCCGTGGCATGGCGTATTCCATATTCTCTGCAAAGACTTTGAGCTGCGGATTCTCCGTCCAGTATGGATCGGCTGCAACGTCTTTGCGAGGAGGGAAGTATCCGAAGCTTTGCAGGAAAGGTTTGATGACCTCCGGCGATACCACGTATTTCACGAATGCAGTGGCTTCCTCCACATGATCGCCCTTCACGACGCCCAGGTTTTCTCCGCCAAGCACGGAGGAGAACGTCTTGTCCTTCGGAACGAACGTAAGTCCGAATTTCAGGTCAGGTACCGTCGAAGCCAGTTCAGGAAGCTGCCAAGGTCCATTGACCATCATGGCGATTTTGCCCGTAGAGAATTGTTTCAACACGTCGGATTGCGTCCAGTTGATGATTTCTTTGCTCATGGAACCGTCTTTGATCAGATCCGCCAGCACGCTGAACGCCTTGATCCCTTCCGGCGACCCGATCTGGTCATAATTCACGCCCGCCGATAGCAACCAAGGCAGGAACTGGAAGGTTCCTTCCTCATTCGCAGGCGCGCTGATGCCGAGACCGGTAACTCCGTTCTTCGTTAATTTCTTGGCGGCTTCCCGCAACTCGTCCCAAGTCTGAGGAGGCGTCACTCCCGCATCGGCAAGCATCTGCTGGTTATAGTAGAGCGCAAGGTTATTGCTGCCGAGCGGTACGCCGTATTGCTTGCCGTCATATATCGTAGAACTCCAAGGACCTTCGTAGAATTGATCTTTATCCGTCCATGTGCTGACTTCATCCGTGATATCCGCGAACAAGCCCATTGCCGCGTATGCCGCATGATCGGGATTGTCGATAATGACGAGATCGGGAAGGTCCTCGGCGGCAAGTCCGACGGACAGACGCTTCTTGAGGTCCGCAAAAGGAACGTACACCGGCTCAATTTCCACATTCGGATTTTGCGCGGTAAAACCGTCGGTTAACGTTTTGAGCTTGTCGAATCGTTCCTTGCCTTCGAAATAAAACCATAGCGTCAGTTTTTTCTTCTCGACTGCAGCCTTCTCCACTTGCGTTGCGCTCGCGGTTTCCTTGGAAGTATTCTCGAAGTTGTTTTTCCCGCAACCCGTGAGAGCGATTGCAAAAAACAATGTTGCAGCTAAAGTCCAAAGCCTGAATCTTCTCATTGCGTTATCCCCCTCGTTATTAATGATTGCTTACATCTTTAATAGTAGGGCGATGAAAGCGTTTCGAAAATTTGAAATAACTAATAATGGTGGACAATAATAATGTGAATTGAATCATTTTCCGGCATGCAATCGCCGGTATTCACCCGGTGAAAGTCCCGATGACTCACGAAAGACGCGCGAAAAATATTTGGCGTCCGGGTATCCGACCGTTTGGGCGATTTCGAACGTTTTCATCCCGGATTGACTCAATAGTTCCTTCGCCTTCTGAATTCGGTATTCTTTCATATAGGACGAGTAGGTTTGACCTACTTCCTTCGTGAACAGCGAGCTTAAATACTCGGGCGTAATCTGCAGCTTATCCGCGATTTCCTCTAGGCGAATCCCCTCATGGTAGCTGGCATGAATCAATTGAAGCGCTTTCACAACGGCGAGGCTATACGCCTTATTGCGCTGGATACCGGAAGTGCGTATGTGGATGGCACCGAGGTTGGCGGCTTCGATCAACTCGTATTTGGTCTGCGCATTCCGGATCGCCTGCAACCAGTCCGGTTGCTCGGAAATGGCTAGTTCATGATCCGGTTTTGCCGCGTACTGACCGTGGATTCTAGACACAAGGCGGATCGTCGCATCGATAATTTGGTGCGGCGGGTAACATCTCTCCGATAGGAACGCCATCCATTCGTCCCATACTCGAAGAATCTCATCTTCGTTCGATGCCGCGACGGCAAGCGTCATTCTGTTATCAAGATGTTCAGGGTACTGAAGCTGCCGGATGCCCGCCTCGGATACGGCTTCCTGATTCATGGTGGGAGACTGTATATTCGAGATGGACCAGCGTCTCAGTTGCTTCAATTGGGTCAACCCGGTTTTCAAATCCGAGAGATTCGCGATCTCGGAACGGCTCGCGACGACGGAAGGGATCCCAGCCATCTCGTTGTTCAGTATATGAACTGCAATCCCATCGAGGTCAAGCTCATCCGATTCCGTCTGCAAGAGCAGATGAACGGAATGGTCCGACGGGAGCGCGAAGACGAATTTGGAACCGGATACCGGGATTTCCGGCTCCTTGTCCTTGATGATTCGTTCTATCTCTCGGAAATCATTCCTAGAATAGAACTGGATCATCTGTACCGGTCGGTCCGGTAGAAATCCGTTCGCGTGCACCATATGAGAGGAGAGAAGGGCAGGGTCAAGGTCCTCGCGCAGAACGGTTTGCCGAATCAGATGCTCGGTCTGCGCGACAGGAGGGAAATGAGGCAGACCGCCTAATCGTTCGCAAATGAGCTCATGATCGATCCTCTCTAGAACCGCCTTCAGATCGTCGCTCGTAATCGGTTTCTCCAGATATTCCCGGACCCCAAGCTGTAGTGCCTTCTTAGCGTACTCGAATTCAGAATACCCCGTGAGGATTACCGCCTTGTGCCGACAGCCTTCGGCGTGCAACCGGTTCAGCATGTCGATCCCGGATAAGATCGGCATCATGATATCCGTGATCACCAAGTCCGGTTTAAGCTCCCGGATGAGGGTATACCCGTCTTGACCGTTCTCGGCCATGCCAACGACCTGGTCGCGATCACCTAATTTGGCGATCAGCCGGATGATTCCCTCGAGAGTGTTCAATTCGTCTTCCACAACCACGATTCTCATCCTTTTTCCTCCCCGGATCCGATTGATAGCGGGATCAGCAGTCGTACCCCGGTCCCTTCGCCCAGCTTGCTGTCGAGTTCAAGCTTGGCTTGATGCTTGTAGTAAATCTCAAGCCGATCGATCACGTTCGATAGACCGATTCCCGATGGATGGCCTAGGATCGATGATCTTGTATGCTCATCCATGCCGATTCCGTTATCCCGGACCTCGATCTGGAGCATTCGCTCCTTCACGCGTTCGATCGTGATCCGAAGCAGTCCGCCCTGTTTCCGCCCTGCAAACCCATGCAAGATCGCGTTCTCGATGATCGGCTGAATCAGTAATTTCGGTATTCTGCACGCGAGAAGCTCATCCTCGCATTGAATCTGGCACGAAAAGGATGAACGGAAACGGAATTGCTGCAGATAGATGTAGCGGTCCACCCACGCCAGCTCTTCCGCCACGGCGACCAGTTTGTTGCTGTCCTTGATGCTGTACCGCAGAATTTGCGCCAATCCTTTCAGCATATGGCTGATCTGATGCTCCTCCTTCTCGATGGCGAGCCAGTTGATGGAGTCCAGCGTGTTATACAGGAAATGCGGATTGATTTGCGCCTCGAGCGCTCGAATTTCCGCATTTTTTTGTTTTTCAGTCGCACTCACAATTTCGGCCATCAGGTCGTTGATACGCGTCATCATTTTGTTGAAGCTGATCGCGATATGGGAGATCTCGTCTCGGGTACGATGGTTATCTACATGCGCGTTCAGGACTCCGTTCTGGGCGGCCTTCATGGCGCGGACAATATCGCGGATCGAAGCGGACAAGCGTTCCGAGATCACGAATATGAGAAGGCTGGAGACGGCAATCGCGAGCGCGCCTGTCCAGAAGGTCAATCTTCTCATGGCGAACATCTCTTGGAACAGATCGCGTTGATCGATCAGATTATAAATTTCCCATCCGCTCTTAGGGTTGACATACTTGTTGATGATCATGGAGGCGTCGATGACATCCGAGATCCGCTTCCCGATCATCCCTTTATCGGGAGAAGAGACGATGATGCCCTTGCTATTAACCAAGAATGCAAGGTTAGGAAAGGGAGAGGCAGCCTGCGCGCCCTCGTCGGACAGGTTGATGGCTTCCGCCAGAACGGATTCATAGGCCGTTATCGCAACAACGCCGATGCCTTCGAGACTCAACCGGTTATAGTCGATAATTTTTCTCGCAAGATGAAAGCCGAACTGCTCCTTGTAATTGACGGAGTCGATCTTCTCGGGCTCGCTGACGATCGTGCCGGTGCGAGTCAGCGCTTCTTGATAGAGGGGCAACGCCGTTGGATCTTTAACATCCGACCATTGATTGTAGTAATAGGGCGATCCCGTCTGCCGATCATAACTGATGACCGTTCCGTTGGCGGTGAAGATGGTAACGCTCCGTATACCGCTTTTCGCATTCGCATAGCCGGACAAGATATTGATGAGTCTTCTCCTGGAAATTTCCATCTCATCATTACTCTCGTTAATGGAGTTAATCGTCTCGACCAGATCGTCGTTCGTAATGATTTGCCTTACGATATCCTCATACGCAAGCAGAGTGGTATCCAGGTTCTTGGAGGTTTGCAGCAAGCTCGCGCGAACGAGGATGTTGATCTTATCTTTCATCGCCTCGCTCGATATATAATAGGAGATCAACTGCACGACGACGACAGGAAGCAAACAGATGAGGATAAACGAGAAAATCAGCTTGCCTCTGAAACTGAACCCGCGCTTAAACATGATGGTCCCCCCGGTCGTCGAAAATTGTCGAGCCTCACTTTCGATTTTACTGGAAATGAATTGTGCAAATAAACAAAAATATATAGAAACGACGAATCCCGGACGGAATTCGTCATCTCCATGTGCATGAATTGAAATTACGGCTCTGTCATGTGATGATTCTGGATTGAATCAACGGTGCAGGGTTTATCCCCGCGCTCCAAGGCGTTTCGTAGGAAGGTGAGTTGACATAGCGTTCCATCGACAATGTCAGCCTGACGCCGGCCGCTCTCCCAAGCCGGATTTGCACCCATTTATCCTCCAGCGGTACGGACTGCAGGATTTCGCCTCGTTCATCCCGGGCTTCCACGTTCGTGAACCGGTGCTCCCCGAAGCCTCCGGCTTGGATGACGACGTCCTTGGCTTCGATCGTGTCCAGATTCACGAGCGTTAACGATACGGAATCATCCGCAAGCCGCTCCACGAGGGCGCTGACTTTGGGCGGAAGGCCAGGTCTTTGGGCGAATGCGTCGTAGTAGCGGACTCTGGCATGCTGGAGTCCCCCGTGGGAAATATGCATCGGAGCGCCCAGGGTCAACTGGAGCAGCCCTTCCGGATAGACCGGACACATTTCCTGCCACTTGTGAATGCTGGACAGGTCGTCCAGGTTATATCCGTCCGAGATCCAGCCGGCCGGATCGCCTTCCGCCGATCTCATTTTGTTCAGTTGCCTCTCGACGAGCGCGCAGTTGGCTTTCAGAATGTTCTCCGGATAATCCGGATCATTGCCGCGGATGTATTCGAACCAGGGGACGGTGTTCGCGATATAGTGCTTCGTCTCTTTGCCGGTATGCGGGTTGCGGCCGGAAACGATCGGGATCTCGATATCCTTGTAGAACTCGGCGGTCTCCAGACGATCGTAACGCTCGGCATCCTGCGGATCCATGGAAACGGTCCATAGATAGATAGGGTAAGCGGGATTCGGCAGCTTATAATCCGTCCAACCGCTGTCTAGGTGTTTATGCGGCACCGCCCATGAATCTTCGACGCGCCTGCGGAGCCCCCAGCTGATATCCAACTGCCGTCTCGCAACGTCAAGCCAGTCCATGTCTCCCGTCAACAGCACGGCATTCATGGAAGCGTTGGTCAACGGCTCCATGATCGTAAACAGACCATGCGACCAGCGCCAGCCATAGTAACCTCCCCACCACTTGCCATCGTTGTATTCGCCGATCGCGCCCGACAGACCCACGTTATCCGGCATGATGCCGCCGTTCATCTCGGCCCGCGCCTTCCAGGCGCCCACATATTCGACGACCCATCGTACCAACGATTCATCGCAGCTGTACATATAGGCATGTGCGATCAGGCTTGTCGCGTTCAGATTTAACGGAACGTCTCCTTTAGCCATTCGCGCGTTCATCTTATCAATGATTTCCCGATAGACCTGATCGTCCGACCAAGGACACTTGCCGCTGGCGATATCTACGCCGGTCAAGTCCTCGAAGGGGGCAAGGTATTGGTCCAGAATCCCCCGATGCGTCATCCAGTCCTCTTCGGTCATGACGAAGCGGGGACCGCGGCTGCCGTTAATCGGCGATCGAATCAGCTTTCTTGCCCGGTCGTAATTCGGCGCTTCCGGATCGTCTCCCGTATAGAAACCGGCGAATCGCCGTGCGCGCTGCCGATCCTTCAAGCTGACAGGATCCGCCAACCCGAGAAAGTAGAAGAACAAGCAGCCTTCTCCGTGGTGCATCCAGTCGTAGTAGCCGTCGAACTCTCGGTGGATCTGACCGTATTCCGTCCATTGCCAAGTGATGCCGTCGTATACTTTGCGGGCATGATCGTACAGCTCCCTTTGCCCGCCCAGCACATACAGCAGCGCTAAGTTCATGAAGCCTTCGTAGGGGTCGTCGGAGCCGTCCATGCCAGGCCAGACGCTTCTCCAGAGCAACGTCCCGTCCGGTTGGACATATCGATCCACGAACTCCGCCGCCGCTTCGTTCAACAGCGACATCAACTGCTGCTGAAGCACGGCCCAATCGGGGGGATTGTAAGGACGATCAATCGAAAGGCTAACAACCGTTGGTTGATGGGGAATCATCTTATCCCTCCTTGGCGAGCGAAGTCGTACCGTCGCCGGCACAGTTCAGCAATATCTTCATGACGCCTCCGCCGGACTCCATCAGCCGGAAGCCCTCTTGCAGCAGCTCTAGCGGATAGATATCACGAACCAGAAGGCCAAGCGGCAGCTTGCCGGAGGTTGCCCACGCGATAGCTTGTTCGAAATCTTCCCTCTCGTAGACGCGAGCCCCGAAGAGCTTCAATTCCCGCCAGAAGAACCGATGAAGGTCGACCTGGGGCGGATCATTGAAGATGCCGACCACGACGATTCTTCCGCGGGTGCGGGGAAGCTGCGTCATCAATCGAGCGCCGGCGGCAGAGGACGTCACTTCGAATACGACGTCGCATCCGGCTCCCTCGGTAAGAAGGTTCACGTGTTCGGCGATATCCGATTCATGGGGATTGATTGTATCGATCCCCATCTTCTCCAGCAGCTCGAGCCTGTATGGATTGATCTCGGATACGAGAACCTTCGCTCCATTCGCGCGAGCGACGAGCGCGATCAGCGCGCCGATCGGGCCGCCCCCCAGGATCACCGAGAGCTCTCCGCTTCGCACGCCGCCGATGCGAACGTCATGGCAGGCGACGGCTAGAGGCTCGATCAATGCGCCGAGCTGCAGGGATAGCGCTCTCGGAATCGGCAGCACCGTATGGGCGGGAACCGTTACGCTTGATTGAAAGCCTCCCGGCGTCTCGATCCCTATGAACTTCAGACGCTGGCAGATGTGTTCATGGCCAGCTTGGCAAGCAGGACATTGGCCGCAGGAGATCAGCGGCATGACGACTACGCGATCTCCAACGGAGACGTGGGTGACACCGGCGCCGATCGCTTCGACGATGCCCGACATCTCGTGTCCCATGACGTGAGGCATCGTAACCCGGTGATCCATTCGGCCATGATAGACATGCAGGTCCGTTCCGCAGATGCCCGCATATGCGACCGCGATCCGCACTTCGTCCGGAGATGGATCGACTGGCACGCACTCCTCAATCCGGATGGTTTGATTCCCTTCATAAATCGCTGCTTTCATGACGAATACCCGCTCCTTGCTTCGGTAGGCTAAGCTTGCGTTATCAAGTTCAGTGTACGGCGATTGGAAGCGCTATGAAATTCGAGATGTTTAAGAAAGGTGGAGATATCTAAGGCAATCGGACGGATGAAGCAGTTCAACCGAAGATTTAAGTACAATTGTGGAAAAAGTAGGATCATTGTTACTCTGCTTGTCGGAGGATATTCAATAAGAGGGTTGTCGCTAATTGCACATGGAGCAGGAGCTTCATCGGATTCAGAACTTAAAGCGGCAGTAAATACATTAACGAGATCAGACAGACCGCAGGTGAATCCCAGATAGAATATGATCCGTATTTATCTCTTTCAGCACGACAACATGCAGTATTAATATAAGCGGTTTAGTCATAGTGACAGGTGAATGATAAAAAAGTGTCGAATTTCATAATAATCATTGTAAATCGAAGGTGAGAAAATTGACGTTACCTGGGAACTTATCGAATATCTTTGCCATCAAACAGAAGTCATACAAAATGGTCCTGATCCTGTCTTTATTGGACGAGATGAATAGTTCCCACCAGCAAGAGGTGTCTATAACTGCGGTAACCACGCGATTCTTGAAACAACTCCAGCAGCGAGAGATTGCAGGGTTAAAGGTAGACACGCCACCGACTAACATCGGTACTCGATGGGAACTAATCCAAGCGAGGCAGCTTTCTTCACTCATTCGCACTCCCATTCAAGCACTGTCTTCCGTTTTGCATGTTGATCCAGATAAACAGATTCTTCAATTCAATGATGGGATCAAGCGCAGTTGGTCAGACTCTATTGAATATGAGCTCCGTAGTTATGCCATGTCTCAACTGGAGGAGTACTATAACAAAATGGAACAGTCGATTCCTCTCCACGATCACCTACTTAAGATTATGCAACAATATCCAAGTGCCAAAAGAGAGAGCTTCAGCAACAATCCGCTTGGCCATTTTGTACGACAAACGATTCCGCAGGAGCTGAAAAAGCTTCCTTTCATAGATGACCATTACAAAGTTCAAGGCTCCGTTGGCATGGGAAACTGGGCTACGATTCCTTGGATCGCGATTATGGATAAGAGAATTACTGATACGACCCAGCAAGGGGAGTACATTGTTTATTTGTTCTCCGAAAATATGGAGTCCGTATACCTAACCCTTATGCAAGGCGTGACCGTTCCTTTAAAAGAGAAAGGCAAATCAGAGGGATATTCCTATCTACAACATAAAGTAAACGAACTGAGAGATAAGTTGCCTCTTGAAGGAATGCTCAAAGATCAACACATCAATTTGACCAATGGGGGACTGGGAAAGGACTACCAGGTATCCACAGTTGCCTATTATCGCTATGACCGGGACCAACTCCCGAGTAGTGAACAATTGATCGCTGATTTGCGAAATGTGGTTGAGAATTATCGTTTATATGTCGATAGTCAAGAGCATTCTGAAGCGGAGAATGACGTCAGCTTCAAATATACAATCGCCCATCTATACTACGGCCAAGGAATTGTTAAGTACCTAAGCCAAAGTAGTGTTGGAAGTGCAACTATTGAAGAACTTGCTGCGAACCAATCGACGGTTCTAATGACTGGGGAGCAAGTCAAACACCCCAAGGAGCGGGCTCGTCACATCTGTCGAGCGCTCGAGGAATTGGGGCTATTGGCGATCTCCAATCAACATGTAACCATTTCCGAGTTCGGTAACCATTATGCTCAACATTTCGATAATAGTATCTGGCGCATAAGTGATAAGCAAGTCGACCTGTTACGTCATAGAATCGAGACTCATCATCCAGCGTCACCCCTAATTTCGGTCATTCGCCAATCTATCTCGATCTGTGAACAGTTAAATACATTCACTTTTGATGCCTTCCAAACCCAGTTTATTGATGCTCTTCAAGTTCAGAATGAATGGAACGACGTTACGAGAAGAAATAGAGCTACTTTCATGCTGAATTGGCTTGAGGATCTGCACTATATAACGAAGAGCGGTGGAGTGTATACTTCGTCCGGAACGAATGAGGTGGGACAGTTGGATAACTTATCAATCCAAGAGAGAATTGAAATTATTAAGGAATTCATCGTCTCTAAAGGTTTCGTCTATCCGGACAACTTAATTGAAAACTTCTACCTCTCACTGAAATCGAAGCCATTCGTGATCCTTGCTGGGGTGTCGGGTACCGGGAAAACCAAGCTGGTTAAGCTGTTCGCAGAGGCGCTAGGCGCGACAAGCCGGAATCGCCAGTTTACTCTAATCCCAGTCCGTCCAGACTGGAGCGACCCATCGGACCTTCTTGGCTACAAGGATCTATCCGGAGTTTTCCGTCCTGGTTTGATCACGGAGGTTCTTGTGGAGGCCTCCAAGCCTGAGAACCAGCATAAGCCATATTTTATTTGCTTGGATGAGATGAATCTGGCGCGAGTGGAGCATTATTTCAGCGATATGCTGAGTATTCTGGAGACACAGCAATGGCAATCAGATCGGTTGGTTACCGATCCTCTGATTAAGGCAGACTCGCTTACGACGGATGAGGATAAGCAGACGTATGGGAATTTGTATTTGCCCGATAACGTGTACCTGATCGGAACAGTTAACATGGACGAAACCACGCACCCATTCAGTAAGAAAGTACTCGATAGAGCCAATACGATTGAGTTCAACTATATCAATCTCGGTCAATACCCTAGCCTGGAAGCAACTTCAACAGATCGTGCAATCGTGCCAACGAAGAACCAGTTCCTCCGAGCCGAATATATACAGCTTGTCGATGCTTACAGCGATTATCGTGAGCTGGTAGAGAAATGGACCAACGAGCTAGTAAAGATTAACTCGATCCTTGAAGAGATTCATTCCCATGTAGGCTTCCGGATTCGGGATGCGGTTTGTTTCTATATGATTTACAACGAACAGTTTGAGCTAATGGACCAAGATGCAGCCTTCGATCAGCAGCTATTGCAGAAGATTCTTCCAAGGATACAAGGAAGCAACACATCGGTCAAAAGGGTTCTGCTTCAACTGGCTCAAATAGCCTTAGGCAGGAAGCTGAATATTGAGGAGATGCTGGAGGATGCATCTTCACTCTACTCAGGACAGGCTACAACAGGAACAGAGAAGTACCCGAATAGTGCTAGAAAAATCGCCTTCATGCTACGGAGGTTAGAGGAAGATGGCTTCACTTCATACTGGCTCTCCTAACCACATCGAGCTTCTTCGCGTGGAGACGGAAAGGTTTAACTTGTATATTCAGGGGCGTCCTGTCCATCCCACAGTCGAGACGTTAGAGCTACATCGTAACGAGAAGCGAGAGTGGGAGGATGCCCACTTTCATGCTGCACCTCATCGTTCTTTGATAAACGAATGTACGGTGAAGATTTATTCGCATACTCATAGGAGCTTGATTCCATGGGAGTCGGGGATAGCATGTGAACCCATCTTTTTTGAGACACAGCCCTATGAACTGGTGATTGAGAAAAAGGATCCTGAGCTAGCGTTAGCCTTTCATCATGATAATGTGAATCTGCGAGGGGCGATAAAACCGCTAGGTCGGATGCTGCTGATAGGTATACTTAACTTTCAGAATGAAGTGGGTCTCACTGATCTAGAGATTCGTTCGAACGGGCAGACCTTGCTGCGCCTTCAGCTTGAAATCTATCCGACGAAGCTTGATTACAAGCGGGATTATCAGCTAATTCTTAACGATGTGAATGAGCAGATTTATAACCTGTCGTTTGATTTTCTTCGTAAAACCTACCACCTTACCGGGTTGCGGGATACGCATAATCAGAGCTTGACGGAATTTTTTACGATCCTACAGCATGTGTTTGAACAACTCATCCAAGCAATAGATCGAATTAAAGGTTCACCTAACTCCAAGCTACAGGTAGAGCACAGGGTAGTTGATGCTGCACGAGTGAAAAGAGCGGGACGAGAGAACGTGTCGTTTCTGGCGAAGAGGCCACACCTGTTAACTCCAGATGCCGAGAAAGGAATGTTGTTGGTTGGCGGCCAACGTTACAGTCCTACTCATGTGCTCGAGAGTAAGCGTTATGTGGACTACGATACGGTAGAGAATCGGTTCGTCCGTTGGGTTCTGCAGCGAATTCAGCAGAAGTTAAAAGACTTCCATAAACGGCTACATCAAAAAGGGCGAGAGCAGGATTCGCTGCTTACCCGAAAGCTATCGATCATGCAGGGACAGATAGGACGGCTGCTTCGTCATGATTTTCTGAACGTCGGAAATATGAGGCAGATGTCCATCTCGCTGGTACTCCAGATGGCACCGGGGTATCGCGAAGTTTATCGTTATTATCTGATGCTGATGAAGGGGCTATCGATTCAAAGCGACCTGTTCCAGCTATCGATGAAAGATCTGGCTCAGCTTTATGAGTACTGGTGCTTCTTGAAGATCCATCACTTATTGAGTCGGAAATACGAGCTAGTAAGGCAGGATATTATCAAGGTGAACCGCAATGGACTATTCGTCACGTTGGATAAATCGCAACAGGCACGAATGGTGTACCGTAATCCGCGGAATGGCGAAGTGTTCACACTCTTTTACAACACGCTCCCTAAAGGCGATTCGAGTGCGACGATCGGACAGCGGCCAGATAATATCCTTACTTTGAAGAAGAATGATGCATCAACAGAATACAAATACATCTTCGATGCCAAGTATCGGATCAATCCGGCGTATGAAGGGACGTCGTATCATCGTATATATCAGGCTCCGGGGCCGGAAGAAGATGATATTAACACCATGCACCGTTATCGCGATGCGATTGTATATATGGGCGAGGGGTTGCCGGGATACGAACGGAGCATGTTCGGAGCGTATGTGTTGTTTCCATATCATGATGAAGAACGGTATCAAGAGCATCGTTTCTATAAGAGCATTGCCAAGATTAACATCGGGGCCCTGCCCTTCCTGCCGAACTCGACCCGGTTGATGGAGCAGTTTCTGGATGAGATTATCTTAGACAGTCCGGAGAAAGCATTCGAGCGTTCAACGCAGCCGCGAGGCACGAAAGAGTATTATCACAACAAGCTATCCGGTAAAAATGTCGTTATAGGGGCTTTCAGCCAAAAAGAACAGCTGGATAAGGCTCTTGAGCACAGAATTTATCATACTCCGCTCAAGAATATAACTGATCATCGTGTATTCACACAGCTGGAATTCGTGGCGTTGTATCAGTCCCAACGCTTCTTCGGACAAGATGGAGAAGCGGGCATCCAATATTACGGTAGAATCAAGGAATTGAAGGTCGTACCGAGGCGGGAGATTGGGCAGATTCCTTCAGGCCGCGGGGCTTCTGACGAACTCTATGTACTGTTCACCGTAGAAAGTTGGGATCGGCGTCGACAACCAATTATCCCAGGCGGGTATGGCATCTACAGATTGCTGTTCACAACGAAGTATATGTTTGATCGAGCGGAAGAAGTGGCGGAACTGCGTCTCGATAACGAGGAAGAGCTACGGGAGTGGAGAGAGAAGCGTCGCATTGGTAACGTGAAGGTGAGACTTGATCGGGAATATGCGGATTTGGCTAACAGAGTAGTAGGTATAGAAGGAGCAGAGGACGCAGAGGTTTGAGAAGTTGCTTGAGTTATTTAAAACAAAAGAGAAGAGTTCTCAAAAGACGACAAAGAAGAAGTCCAGCAAGCGTAAAGTTGAAGCTATTTGAATTGGTGAGCTGGGCGAACATAAGATAAATATTCAACTGGACCAACTACCTAAGGATTGCTGTCACCTGCATGATCTGCTAGTTCCTAACCCAAAGTCTAAAACTGGGTTTTCCCAGGTTGATCATGTGGTGGTCTCTCCCTATGGCATCTTCGTTATTGAGACAAAAAACTATAACGGAGAGATCAAGGGAGCGCGGGGCGACAATCAGTGGTCCGTAAGCAACCGATTCAAAATGTATAATCCGATCATGCAGAACTATGGACACATTAAGGCATTGGAGGCATTGTTACCGTCCAATACGATGGTATCCTTTACCATGCGCTGCCGATTTAGTATTGATCCCGAGTTACGGAAAATCCAGTCGGACGAACTCATTGTATATGATGTAGAGCTAACGGAATTTATCGAGCGGAAGCTATTGAGGTTAAAAGCAGAGGAAGCACTGGCATTGAGTGCTGAGGAAGTGAAAAGAATCTATGAAACGATCCGGAAGGCGAACATAGAGGATCCTGTTGTTAGAAGGCAGCACGTGGAGAAGATTAGGAGTAAATAGAAATAAACAGTATAAGTTGACATCTATGTAAGCAGTGAAACCTAAAACCGACTCTCGCTTAGGGGATTGGAGACGAAGGGCTTGCGTCCTTCTGTGTAAAGTAAGTTAATATATCACTTCAGTTAAGATTAATCCAGCTGAACCGTATCACAAATAGTGGTAAAGCAGAGAGTCGAGTTTATAGCTGGAGAATTGTTTGTCAAAAGTCTATTATCATGAAAATAAGGTGTGTTTGAATTCAAGTACTTAAACAACGCAAGTTTTTCGGAATAATAACTGCTTGCAGTAAACATTGAATAACCGAGAAGTTTGTCTTATACTGGAAGAGTAATAATGCCTTATGTATTGACATAAGGGTAAGGGATTGTTGTCAACTGTCTGATTAGCATTCCAATCTGGAATCGAGTCTCGGTTGATAGCTGTTTAGATAGCATGACTGTGACAAGCCAACTCACAAGCATGAAGTCTAATCCTCCCATCTCCTTAACTATTATAACGTAGTTAAGTATTGAGCGAATTGTTGGGCAGCTGGATTCATTATGTATTTAATAACTGAATGCAAGTCGGGTTATACCTGTCGGCTTAGGGATGCTGCCCCTCATGTCGACAGGTATTACGCCTTTAATGGGGGAATTATTATATGGACCTTCATGAATGGAAAGAAAAGCATAAAGCGAGAAGAGGTCTTGCCCACTTTGATTCAAAAGTATCATTGGATCAAGTTTGGAACTATATCAGTGATCCACGGCGGGTTACAATGCATGGTTTTTACCCGTTCATTCACTATACTCTGTCGTTCCGCAAATATCATGAAGCTAGCGTAGACAAGACTAAAACTAAAACGCGTGAGATTTGTTATTCAGCTCACATAGATCGATACATTTTCCAGTACTATGGATTCAAATTGAATCAATATTATAATTTGTATGTTAAAGATAATGGTACTGATAATGCCGTTATCGCTTATCGAGATAACCTACCTAAAAACAATATTCATTTTGCCAAAAGAGCGATTGATTTTATCAAAAGTAATAATGAGTGCTACATTATGATTGGAGACTTTACGAAATTTTTCGATAGTCTAGATCATAAGTATTTGAAGGAAATGCTGTGTCGCTTGCTAGGAGCAGACAAGTTACCATCAGACTACTATGCTGTTTATAAGAACATAACAAAGTATTCTCTTTGGAACCGAGATGATCTGTTGGCGCTTAATGGGTTTACGGGTAAACGTAAAGATGTTGAGGCGTTCAATAAATTAGAGAGGGCAATTTCCTTAGAACAGTTTAAAAGCTTGAAGAAGCAATATGTAAAGCGGAATAAAAATAGCTTTGGAATACCGCAAGGTTCTGCGATTAGTGCCGTTTTTTCCAATATATATATGCTGGATTTTGATAAGCTAATTAACGACTATATAGTTGAGAATCGCGGACTGTATATGAGATACTGCGATGATTTTATCATTATTCTGCCCAAGAGAACCACGGAACATTTCAAATTACAGTTTCAACATATTCGTTCTGTAATCGAATCAGTTCCTAAAGTGGAATTGGAATCAGAGAAAACTCAAATATTTGAATATTGTAATGGAACCATAAAGAGTCGCAATGAAGATGTGTTGAGTAATGTGAAAAACGGTAAGGATTTTATGAACTACCTTGGATTCACTTTTGATGGTCGGACGGTTTCGATAAGAGATAAAACGGTTTCTAAGTATTATTACAGGCTTTACCGAAAATTGAAGACTGTTGTGCGAACCAATGGTGTTACTAAGAAAAGAAACAGAGTAAGTAGTCGGAACATATATGCGAAATATTCGATTAAAGGTGCATCAGTTGGGAAGAGGCATCAGGACGGAAACTTCATTACATATGTTATGAAGGCAGAGCGTATTTTCAAGGGTGAAAGAGCTGTTGCATTAATTAGGCAGAGACATATGCAGAAGATTAGAAAACAGTTGAAAAAAGTTACAAACGAATTAAGTCCTCGTAGGTAGCCCTACTTACAACTAGGGTCTAAAATTGTTTCCCTCTATTGTGCGAGAGATCGAATTAGTGGGCTGTGGGAAGATGCTATTTCCTAATAATAGTAACCTTAGAGGTTGAACTATTCGATTTTTTCAAGGTTCAAGTCAGCATTGAATTGAATAGGGAAAGACTAAAAGAAACTAAAGAAGCGGACCCTCTTTCCAGAGGAGTCCGCTTTTAAACGATGCGTAGCAGTAAGATAAACATACAGTATCGTGGAGCTTTGTAGCTGTCAATGTGAAGATGCGATTAATTTGAGTAGAGGCTGTTACAACTAATGAATAGATAACTGCTAACAAATTATTGCAATTGAGTTCTCATGGCGGCTCGAAGTGACTGTGCTATAATACAATTAAAAGCATCAACGGACAAAGAGCATTCCTCTTACGATTTGCTTACAAAATTTGCATTGGTTTTTGGATGTTCTTAACTATGTTAAATCATTATTTAATCATTGACATCATCTGAGATCGATCCAAAATAGAGTAAATAATTGAAATCCATAAGATACGGGGCAATGGAAATGAGCAGAATAATTGAAATACATGATAAGTTTGAGAAAATTGGTATCAAAGCGCGAAAAGTTACACAAGGGACCGAGTTTGATCTCGTTCAGAAATTTATCGCTTATAAAAAAGGACTGTTTAGATCCTCCGATACAAAGCATCTTATGATATTTGTTGAGCCGCAGCTCCATCATTCTTATCCCGATATTGTTTTTGTTGAATATAATCCTAACTGTTTTGAAAACTGGAATTCAGCACGTTTTGACCTCAATAAAAATGACTACAAAATCTGCTATCATATGTATATTAACAAAAATATTGGTGCTGAGGACATAGTTGCACAACTCGGTTTGTCTTGGAAAGAAACAACGCTTTCGATTGAAAGGTTATATGATGCGGGATTGGTCGAAAGATTCAATGGTTACTGGAGATTGAAAGATAAAGATGTATTCGGGGTAAAAAAAATACAAGCAGTTGAAGCAAAAATTAATAAATTAGATGTTGTTCTTCAACAGGCTATGATCAACAAAAATTTTGCTTCTGAAAGCTACGTTTTGTCCAATGTGAATAAGGGGATAGAGGATCCTCGAGTTCAAAGATATTGTGATCTAGGAATTGGTTTGTACACACAATCTGATAAGCAATTCAAGCTGATATCCAAGTCAAGAAAAAGAACGCTCCCTGTTAGTTTTAGTTCGATCTACTTCAATGAATGGATTGGAAAAATACTTACAACAAGTGGAGGGAAATTCTAAAGTGGTATCCAGAAGTGAACTCGAAGGAATCCTTGATAATTGTACTGTAGTAAAGGAGTTTCCCGCTAGTGGACAGAAAAAAGTTTTTTTGGTCAGAGATGCCAGCCAACGCGAGAAAATTGTTAAGGTTGTCGCCGATGGAGACGACCGAATTGCTAGAGAGATTGAGATTGTGACTCAAAACAAAATTCCTTATGTTCCTAAGATTTATGATTTCAGAGATTTTGAATGGCAAGGTATAAAGTACAACTATATCGTTGAAGAATATATCGAAGGCTTAACGCTAAAGGAGAAGCTCGCTGCAAAGAAGCTGACTCTTCATGAAGGCGTGAGATTACTTGAAACACTTCTTCAAATATCTGTAGTACTTGAAGATATGCGAACCGTCCACAGAGACATTAAGCCCGACAATATAATGTGCGGCATAAAAGGAGAATATTACTTAATTGACTTCGGTATTGCTAGACAATTGGACAAGCCATCTCTAACAATGACTGAAGCAGCTATTGGCCCGCATACACCAGGGTATGGCGCTCCTGAATTGTTTCAATACAGCAGAATAGATATCGATATTAAATCTGATCTGTTTTCAATTGGAGTCGTATTATTTGAAGCATTGACAGGGCATCATCCATTTCTGACTGGTGACGAATGGGACCTTAATGAAGTATGGTATAAGACCAAAACAGTAACACCAAAGGACTACCTCATTGAAGGCGACACTAATAAGCAACTGTTGGGTTTTATTGAGACGCTGATGCAGAAACATCCAACTAGAAGACCGTCCACCGCAAAGAAGGCATTGGAGTTGTTCAGTATTGTCATTCCTACTTTGGAAGGGGGAGAAATGTAGATGCAACTCTATCTGCAATTCGGTTGGGGAATGAAGAAGTTGGTGCTTGATTTTTCCAAAACCTGGGATGATGTAAATGTAATTCTTAGTCCGCGAGACATTACCCCAAAACAGCTTGAAATTTGGAATAAGGAGTTTGCAAAAGCGGGAGTTTCATGTCTATTTGACCCGCAATGTTACTTTCCGAAAAGCAATCATAATAGGCTTTCACAGTACAACTATTGGAACAATTCGTTGTCAACCAATCTTGCGTCTGTAGAAAAATTTGAAATGGCTTTTATCCGAAGCATTGCTCAATATAACGATATTGTTGGTTCAGAAGAATTTATTATTCCATCTATTATGAGAAAATTCGATAAAAATTGGATTGATAGATGGGTCACTGATTCTCTCAAATTAATTGAAGCCACACGAAAAATCGTTCAAAATAAACGTACCCTACTAACACTAGCTCTGCCGTCTGATTTAATGTGTCAAAGCGAGGAAATTATCGAAAAAATGATCGGTATATCTGAAAAATTTGATGTAGACGGTTATTACATGATTGTTGAGCCGACCGAAGACAAATACCTTGTGGATCATCCTGTATGGCTGTCAAATGTTTTGCAGCTTTGCGCTGGTCTAAAACTGCAAGGTAAAAAAATTATATTTGGATATACGAATCAGCAAATGCTTTGCTTAACAGCGGCAAAAGTTGATGCAATTGCTTCAGGAACGTACTTGAACGTTAGAAAATTCTCTAACAAGTTTGAAGAACTTGAAGGAGAAATCAAACGTAAGAGTATTTGGTACTACTATCCTGAATCATTATCCGAATACAAAATTTCCTTTCTTGATGTTGCATTTAATGCAGGTGTACTTGACGAAATGAAATCTTCCCAGTTCACTAATGAGTATATTGCATTAATATTCTCTGGCATCATGCCATCTTCAACTGCGTTTAATGAGCCATTAGCATTTAGTCATTACCTTGACTCCTTAAGGCAGCAAGCCAAACTATGCGCTAAAGGTTCCTTTAAAGAGACAATTCTGGCAAATGAAATGCTTCTTGCAACAGCGGAAAGAAGAATTGAACTTTTGGAGAAAAACGGTGTTTACGCGCAGATGAGAAATTTTAAAGATATTGTTGATGTGAACAAGTCGGCGATTCAACGACTCCAGAAAACGAGAGGTTTCCTTTTAGAACATTCTTGGAATAGCCTATAACAAAGTTAACTACTGAAGGTAGAAGCTTATTTTTTGACTCTTTATTTTTTTTGAAATCGTATCAGCATGTATGGTGAAAAAAGCGCATAGCAAAGCTGGACTACCGTAGTAGCCCATTTAAAACCGAGGGGCTAGGCTTGCTTGGAAATGACGTAACCTTCAATTTCGAGCTGACGAATCATCATGAGTTGCTTCCTTGCTTGTGCGTCTGCTCTTCGTTGTTCCAGGTAATCGGCACCTAATTCTTTGTATGGTTGCTTCTGGTCGAGGATGTGGTAAATCATTCGGAGCAGGGTGTGACTCAATGCAACTTGTGCTTACCCATTCGTTTAACCCATAACCAATACCTAGCGGAGAGCCGGGTATTTCGCGTCATTGAAGCTCTTTACGAGGTATTGGTTCAATTTTACCAGGCCCCTCAAAGGAGCTTTTCAATATTTCCCAAAGTTTCTCCTATACTTTTCTAAGTAAGCGCTTCCACCCGCTGATGTACAATTAAGTTTGGGAGTGGAGGAAAGTGTTGCTAACCGGCTTAGCGATTTTGCTACTTATCCTAGCAGCTTCACTAAAACAATCTAGACAGCGCTTTCACGACATTCACTACATAACCTCAGGGGGAATCGTACAGTTATGAGCCGAAAGTCTTCGAGATTTCTTTCCTTGCTTCTAGCTTCTGCGTTGCTGATTCCGGCGGCTTGGATAGCACCGGCATCGGCGGCAGACGATGCGAGCACAGTCATCTATCAAGAATCGTTCGCGAGCGGACAAGGTGTCGCAGCTCAATCGGGCGGTGCGAACTTGAAAGTCGTTACGGACAAGAAGTTTGACGGCAACGATGATGGAGCAGCACTCTACGTCAGCAATAGAACGAACAACTGGGATGCGGCAGATTTCAAATTCTCCGATCTCGGACTCGTGGACGGCCAGAAGTATAAGGCGACCGTAACGGGTTATGTCGATGCGGACGCTACGATTCCGGCTGGCGGGCAAGCGTACCTTCAGTTGGTCGACAGCTATGCATTCTTATCCGGCGCCGACTTCGTAGCGGGCAAAGCGTTCACGCTAACGGGCGAGTTTACCGCCGATTCCAGCAAAGACAAAGCCGTACGCGTGCAATCCAGCGAAGACGGCAAGACGGTTCCTTTCTACATCGGCGAGATCGTGATCACAGGTCAGCAAGCCGCGCCTGTCTTGGAAGAAGACCCGAGAGATCCGGCATTGCCATTCTCTACGATCACCTTCGAAGATCAGAAGGCAGGCGGTTTTGAAGGCCGTGCAGGCACGGAGACCTTGACCGTCACGAAGGAAGCTAACCATACGGCGGATGGCTCCTACGCACTGAAGGTAGAGGGCAGAACGGTAGCATGGCACGGCCCTTCCTTGCGCGTAGAGAAGTTCGTTGACAAGGGCTATGAATATAAAATTACCGCATGGGTGAAGTTGATCTCGCCGGATAGCACGCAGCTCCAATTGTCTACTCAAGTAGGCCAAGGCAGCGGCGCTAGCTATAACAACCTCCAAGGCCAGACGGTCAGCACGGCTGACGGATGGGTGAAGTACGAAGGCTCGTACCGCTACAACAGCGTAGGCGACGAGTACTTGACGATCTATGTAGAGAGCGCGAACGACGCGACGGCTTCCTTCTACATCGACGATATCAGCTTCGAAGCTACGGGCGCAGGTCCTGTCGCTGTACAGAAAGACCTGAAGCCGATCAAGGACGTGTATAAGAACGACTTCCTGATCGGTAACGCGATCTCCGCGGGCGAGCTGAAAGGCGTACGCGCAGAACTGCTTAAGCAGCACTTCAATGTGGTGACGGCAGAGAATGCGATGAAGCCTGGCTCGGTGCAGAACGAGAAAGGCAAGTTCACGTTCGAAAGCGCGGACGAGATCGTCGATGGCGCGATCGCAGCAGGACTCAAAGTATACGGACATACGTTGGTCTGGCACCAGCAATCCCCGGATTGGATGAACTCCAAAGCCGACGCCGATGGGAACCTCGTTCCGATTAGCCGCGATGAGGCGCTTGGCAACCTGAAGACGCACATCAAGACGGTTGTAGAGCACTTCGGCGATAAAGTCATCGGTTGGGACGTCGTGAACGAAGCGATGAACGATAACCCGTCGAACCCGTCCGATTGGAAAGCGGCATTGCGCCAATCCAACTGGTACAAATCGATCGGGGAAGATTATGTCGAGCAAGCGTTCCTGGCAGCGCAAGAGGTTCTCGACGCGCATCCGGATTGGGACATCAAGCTGTACTACAACGACTATAACGACGATAACCAGAATAAAGCCGAAGCCATCTATTCGATGGTGAAGGAGATCAACGATCGCTATGCGAAGAGCCATCCGGGCAAGCTGCTCATCGACGGCATCGGCATGCAAGGCCACTACGGCTTAAGCACGAAAGCCGAGAACGTGAAGAGCTCACTCGAGAAGTTCATCTCCTTGGGCGTTGAAGTTAGCGTATCCGAGCTCGATATTCGCGGTGGATCCAACTCCGTCATTACCGAGAAAGAAGCGAAAGCGCAAGGCTACCTGTACGCGCAATTGTTCGATCTCTATAAGACGCATGCCGACCACATCGGTCGCGTAACGTTGTGGGGACTGAACGATGCGACGAGCTGGAGAGCGACGGAAAGTCCGCTTCCGTTCGATAAAGACCTGCAAGCGAAGCCTGCTTACTATGGCATTATCGATCCGGCTAAGTTCATGAAAGAAAATCCGCCTGAAGTGAAAATCGTGAAGCAAGCGACCGCTAAGTTCGGCACGCCGAAGATTGACGGTACGGTTGACGCGGCATGGAACGGTGCGGCGGAAATCCCTGTGAACCAATACCAATTGGCATGGCAAGGCGCGACTGGCGTAGCCAAAGCGCTGTGGGACAATGAGAACCTGTACGTATTGATCCAGGTCAGCGACTCTCAGCTGGATAAGTCTAGCGCCAACCCTTGGGAACAAGACTCTATCGAAGTCTTCTTGGATCAGAACAACGAGAAGAGCGTTTCGTTCCAAGCCGACGACGGCCAATACCGCGTCAACTTCGACAACGAAACCTCGTTCAACCCTGCGAGCATTGCCGAAGGCTTCCAATCCGCAACGAAGAAGTCCGGCACGAGCTACACGGTCGAAGTGAAGCTCCCGTTGACGGCGGTTAAACCAGCCGACGGCACGAAGCTCGGCTTCGACGTACAGATCAACGACGGCAAAGACGGCGCGCGTCAGAGCGTCGCCGCATGGAACGACACGACGGGCAACGGCTACCAAGACACGTCCGTATACGGCGTGCTGACGCTGACCAACACCCCGTTCACCGACCTGGCTAAGTATGGCTGGGCACGCTCGGAGATTACCGAGCTTGCTAAGCTCGGCCTGATCCAAGGCACAGGCAACAACAAGTTCTCGCCTGGAGCAGCCATCACGAAGACCGACTTCGTAGCGATCCTGGCGAAGGCGCTTGAAGTGAAGGCAGCCGACTTCGCGGCCGATCTGGAGGATCCAAGCGGCAAGCTTACTCGCGAAGAGATGATGGTTCTCGCTGTAAGCGCGCTGAAGGCAGCCGGCACGCAGCTCGAAGCTGGCGGAGCGCTTGACGCGTTCTCCGACGCTGATTCGGTTTCCGCGGAAGCTAAGTCCAGCGTTGAGGCGCTGGTGAACGCCGGCATCGTGAAAGGCAAAGACGGCAAGCTGGCACCGAACGACACGTTGAACCGCGCTGAAGCGGCAGTCATTATCGTTCGCCTGCTCAATCTGTAATCTCGATAAACAAGTCAGGAGCACTCAACCCGATAGGGTTGGGTGCTCTTTGCGTTAACGATTGTAAGTCGTTATTTGGTTGGCGATGGAAAACGTTTTTACCCTAATTTTACCTAAAAAACATATATTATGTCGGGGATTAATCTTTAATTTGTGGAGTGTAATGTATGCGCTTACCTTCTATAATTTGCCTTGAAGGGAGGTGAGAGAGGGGCGATTGCCGACGAATCAGACACACGAACAGGTTATGTACTGCAGCAAGTGTCGACAGACGGTAGTACGTAAGCAAGTCGTGTCACAAACCAAATTTGAGGAGGAAGATGATGATGACGTTCAGGAAGAAAGCACTATCGGTTGTGTTGGCGGCCGTGATGGGAGTGAGCTTGTTCGCTGCGACCTCGAGCGCGGCGACGGATTACTGGCAGAACTGGACGGACGGCGGCGGTACGGTTAATGCGTACAACGGCCAAGGAGGCAATTACAGCGTTAACTGGTACAATACGGGCAACTTCGTCGTCGGTAAAGGCTGGAATACCGGATCGCGGTACAGAACGATTAACTATAATGCCGGCGTCTGGGCGCCGTCCGGCAACGGCTATCTGACTCTCTACGGATGGACGAGGAACGCGCTGATCGAATATTACGTCGTCGACAGCTGGGGCACGTACAGACCGACCGGAACTTATAAAGGCAACGTGTACAGCGATGGCGGCACGTACGACATCTACCAAACGACGCGTTACAACGCGCCATCCATCGACGGTACGAGAACGTTCCAACAGTACTGGAGCGTCAGACAGTCGAAGAGACCGACGGGCAGCAACGTCTCGATCACCTTCAACAACCACGTTAGCGCGTGGGCGAGCAAGGGCATGAACCTGGGCTCCAGCTGGTCCTATCAAGTGCTGGCGACCGAGGGCTACCAAAGCAGCGGAAGCTCCAACGTAACGGTGTGGTAATCGAATAGCCACTGAACAGGGTAAGGTCGCCGGTCGCAAGATCGGGCGGCCTTACTCTTACACAAAGGAGATTATCCATGAGAAAGCTGCCAATCATCTTATCTCTCGTCACTATGATGGTTATCCTCGCCGCCTGCTCGCAAGCGAAGGCCGAGAATAAGGAGGAGCCTGAACAGATCGGTAACTTTATTTTCGTCCAAGGAGGGACATTTACGAACAAGAAGTCCAACTATTATGGACAACGCGTAGCACTGAACGGTTTCTATATCGGCCAATACGAGGTCACCCAGCGTGAGTGGACGGAGGTCATGGGCAGCAACCCGTCGAAGTTCAAGGGCGACGATCTCCCGGTCGAGACCGTCAGCTGGTATGACGCCGTGGAATATTGCAACAAGCGGAGTATCCTGGAGGGCTTGGAGCCGGTATACACCATAGACAAGACGAAGCAAGACCCGACCAATAAGAGCGAATACGATAGCTTAAAATGGACCGTTACGATCAACGAAGGAGCGAACGGTTATCGCTTGCCGACCGAAGCCGAGTGGCAATACGCTGCGGGGGGCGGGCAGAAGAGCAAGAGCTACATGTACAGTGGCAGCGACGATCCCGACGAAGTGGCCTGGCATTGGAAGAACGCAGGAGATAAGCTTCTATCGGGCGATTGGAACTGGCCGTTGGTAGAGAACAACCATAATCAATCGAAGCCGATCGGCCAGAAGAAACCGAACGAGCTCGGTCTCTACGATATGTCGGGCAACGTAAGGGAATGGTGCTGGAACGGCTACGGGGAGACGGACAGCGACAGCACCTCTACCCGAGTCGTCAAAGGCGGCGGCTGGATGGGCGAAGTCAGCGATTTGACGTACGTGAGCAATTTCGAGGCGAACGGAATCGGACCGGATCAGGGGTTGCGCCTCGTTCGCTATAAGTGAACACGCCAAGAGAGCGAGGGGATGCCCCTCGCTCTCGGCGTTTAACCCTCGACTGATTCTCTCGCTAGATAACATAATCCGATAACCAAGCAGCAGCATGCGAAGTAGATTAGAGCATACAGGGTCATGGGGATGAAGACGCGAAGGATGTCCTTTCGTACCAGTATGTAATGAGTGACGGCAATGATCGCGGCAGCGGGTATCAGCCACCTCCAATTCCGAAGCCAGAATATCGCGGCTGTAATCATCCAGGCTTTGCCGGCGCCATAGAGGGTGAAGAAGAAGATGTCGTCTCGGTACGCTTCCTTGAAGATACCCGGTTCGTACATCCCTGACCCGGTTAAGGTGAAAGCGAACATGAAGGTCAATACAAGCGCCATCGTATAGATATAGAAGGAGACGGCTCGGATGGGGGGGCTGCCGGCTTGGAACCTGCGTATCCACCACTTGGTCAATGAGAAGTAGAACAGCAACGACGCGACCGTATAGGGAGTCCTCCACCAATGGTGGACATAAACTCCCAAATGGATGAACAATAACTCGATTCCTCCGAACAATAGGGCGAAGAACGCAATCCAACGGAATCTAAGCTGATACAAGGAGATCAAGGTTGCGACCGTCGGTACGGTGAAGGTGTTCGATACGGAAGCGCCTATCATGTTATCAAGATAATGAATAGAAGTGACGTGAGGCTTGTACTCATAAGCTGACAAGAGGACGACAATGATGATCTCGAATACGTAGATCATGCCGGCGAAGGACATGTAGATGAAGAAGGTACGAAACTGCTTCGTATGGATGATAATCCCGATGAGAACGGATACCGCCAAGATAATTAACGTTAAGTAAGGGACCCAATTAGGCATACGTACACCTCCCAGCCCTTACCATCCCCAACGGCCGATTAATGTATACCCCGAAGCCGCCGCGTTCGCCACTCGAGCCAAGCCTATGTTACACTTCATATAAAGTCATTGTTGGAGGCGATATTCCATGGATGCGGCTTCGGTCATGCAGGAGTTAGAGGCTCTCGGTAAAGAACGACTGAAGAAAATGTACATGTCCAATGGAGCGCACGAGCCGTTATTCGGAGTGGCGACGGGCGAGATGAAGCCGATGGCGAAGAAGATCAAACACGACCAAGCTTTGGCGGAGCAGCTGTACGCGACGGGGAACTACGATGCCATGTACTTCGCCGGCGTTATCGCGGATCCGAAAGCGATGACGGAAGCGGATTTCGAGCGTTGGATCGATGGCGCTTACTTCTATATGCTTGCCGATTTCGTCGTCGCGGTGACGCTGACGGAGTCGGACATCGCGCAGGAAGTGGCCGATAAATGGATCGCGAGCGGCGAAGAACTGAGAATGTCGGCGGGATGGAGCTGTTACTGCTGGCTGCTCGGCAGGTACCCGGACAGCCAGTTCTCCGAGAGCAAGCTGGCCGGCATGCTGGAGCAGGTTCAGCGAACGATCCACGATGCGCCGGAGCGCGCGAAATACTCGATGAACAATTTCATCTACACCGTGGCGATCTCCTTCGTTCCGCTCCATGACAAGGCAGTCGAAGTCGCGAAAGCGGTCGGACCGGTAGAAGTGGGCCAGGGCAAGAAGCGCAAGCTCATTAACGCTCTCGTCAATATCGAGAAAATGATGGACAAAGGGCAGATCGGATTCAAGCGTAAGTACGTAAGGTGTTAGTGGATGGAGTGGGCGCAAGCGACAAGTCGCTTGTGCTTATTTATTGTGGCTAAATTCCTATATTCTAGTGAATATAGGGTGTTATTTGTTTAGAAAATGTAGAGTGGTCCGTCGTACAATTAAGGTCATGCTGACCAATAATTGGAGGGACATCGCGAGAATGAGACGACGGAACGAAACAACCTCTCTAGATGCAAGAAGAAGCAAGGTGCTGTGGAGAAGTATGCTTGTCATGCTGGTCGTGCTGATGACGGTTGTCCAAGCCGGTCTGATCATGCCGGGTCGCGCATCTGCGGCTGATTTCTCTTTGCCGGGCGGTGGGACCGATGAAGATCCGTATTTGATAGCTTCGGGTTCCGATCTGGATCAGATTCGAATGAAACTGGACGCTCATTACCGGATGTTCGCCGACATCGATTTATCGGCGTACTCCAACTGGACGCCGATCGGAACGGAAACGGAACCGTTCATCGGTACATTCGACGGCGCCGGTCACACGATTACGGGTTTGAGTTTGTCTATATCCCAAGTTTCCGTAGGTTTATTCGGCTACGTGGGCGACGGCGGCAAGCTGTCGAATTTTATGATTCAAGACGGTATCGTTGACGGTGCTGGAGAAGTAGGGATTGCCATCGGTAGATTGTATGGTTCTGTAGACGATGTTCAAGTTATCGGGGGAAGCGTATCGGGAGCGAGCCGTGTCGGAGGATTGGTCGGTGCGAGCTATACAGGCTCTTCTATCATCAATTCTAGCGCGAGTGCCGCGGTGCAATCGACCAACGGAATAGCAGGGGGGCTCATAGGATATGCGTATGGTTCGATTATAAGAGATAGTCAAGCAACCGGGAACACGGTAGAAGGTGGTAACCCTGGAGGCACTTTAGGTGGGCTTGTTGGCAGCATGGACGGAAGCTCGATCGAAGGCAGTTATTCTTCAATGAATGTACACGCGGGTAGCGGCCCAATAATCGGCGGTTTGGTTGGGATCGGCAATTCCCTATCGACGGTTAGCAACAGCTTTGCTACCGGCAATATCAGTGCGCCATCGTCGATGATTGTCGGAGGATTCGCAGGAGCTTGGAGCGGAGGAACGGTTAATGACGTCTTCGCGACGGGCAACGTACATGGAGATGTGAGAGTCGGCGGACTCTTCGGTTCGGCACTAGGCGGTGTAACGATCACGAACAGCTTCGCCAACGGAGCGGTGATAGGCAGTTCCCTAGTCGGAGGTTTAGTCGGCATCACCGCAGGAGGGGCTACCGCGACCGGATCATACTTCGACGAGGCGAAGGCGGGTCTATCGGTAACGGCGCTTGGAACAGCGTTAGCGACCAACGAATTGGCCCATGAATCGACGTTCGCCGGATGGGACTTCGAGTCGAAGTGGGTACTGGACGATAGGGTCGGTTATCCGGAATTAATGGCGTTCGATCGAACAGCTCCGCAAGTCAAGAGTGCGATCGTACCCGCTGATACGCCGTCGCATCTCATCGTGAAGTTTCAAGAACGCATACAGTGGAATGACGCGACCGCGACCAAATTCAGCGTGAAGGTTAATGGTGCGCCTATTGGGATTACGGGCGGAAGCCTCGGCGCTGACAAGAGAACGATCGACCTCGTACTCGCCGCACCGGCTCAAGCCGGACAAGCACTTAGCTTCAGCTATGCGCCGACCGGCGATGCCGATGAGGTGAGAGACCTTGCCGGCAACAAGGCGGCCGCGATCAGCGAATACGCGGTCGTTAACGAATCGGAACAGAGAGAGCCTACGAACGCCTCGTCCCCTGTAATCGGCACGCAGCCTGAGAATCGATCGGTGTACGTCGGGGACAGCGCAAGCCTTAGCGTCACGGCTAGCGTATATGGCGACGGCGCAAGCTTGAGCTATCAGTGGTATAGCAACGGAACGAACAACAACATCGGCGGTACGCCGATCGGCGGGGCGACCGGGGCGAGCTTCGCCCCGTCTACGGCAAGCGTCGGGACGACTTATTATTACGTTGTCGTGACGAATACGGACAGCACGGCCACCGGCGTTCAGACGGCCTCTGTCGCGAGCAACGCCGCGCAGGTGACCGTGCAGGTAAGGCCATCGCCGCAGACGAATTCGCCTTCTAGCAATCCGACAGAAGAAATTACCGTCGACGTCGTGAATGGGGCAAGCCCTCAGGACGCGCTTGTATCGAAAGCCGTCATTAAGCGTACGGCGAAATCGGACGGCAGCAAGAAGGACGATGTCGAGTTCGCTCCGGAGCAGGCAAGCCAGACCGTAGAGAGATTGACGGCTTCCGGTTCCAAGCTGGCTCAGCTTGTCATTCCCGACGCGAAGGACGAAGTATCGGAATTGAACGTGAAGCTTCCTGTGACGTCGACCGGGGTATTAGCGCAAGCCGGAGTCGATATGGAGATTTACACCAATAACGTACGTATCCACATCCCTAGCGCCTCAATGGCAGAGCTCAAGGACGATTCGTATTTCCGCGTCGTCCCGGTGAAGGCGGCAGCGGAACGCGAACAGCTCGAGAAGCGGGCGATTGAAGAGCAAGCTCGAATCTCATTAAGCGTTAACGGGGTCGATGTAATCGGCCGCCCGATGACGATCGAGACGAATTTGCAAAGCCGTCCGGTAACGCTAGTACTACCGATCGGTGACAATGATCTGACCCAAGAGCAGCTGGACAACTTGGGGATCTATATCGAGCATAGCGATGGGACGAAAGCGTTCGTCCGCGGCGAGATCGTCGCCTACGACAATTCGGGTAAGCAGGGTATACGATTCACGGTGGACCACTTCAGTACGTTCACGGTCGTTCACGTAGACGGCTGGAGCAATGACGGCTTACATGCGGCATTCATCAATGGGTATGCCGCAGGAACGTTCGATCCGGACAAGAAAGTCACCCGTGCCGAAATCGCCTCGATGCTCGTACGGGCATTCGGCGACGGTACGGCGAGCGGCGAGAGCAAGGTCTACACGGACGTCCCTTCCGGCTACTGGGCGAAGTCGGCGATTGACGAAGCGACGGCTATGGGCTTGATGGGAGGCTATTCCGACGGAAGCTTCAAGCCTGAGCAGCCGGTAAGCCGGGCCGAGATGGCGAAGATTGCGGTGAAGCTGCTATCTTCGAATGCTGCCGAGGCCGGACGGAGCTTCACGGATATCGCCGGACATTGGGCTCAAGCCGATGTTGAGAAGGCGGGTGCTGCAGGCATCGTCAGCGGGTACGCCGATGGCACGTTCCGTCCGGATATCCCGTTAACCCGCGCCGAAGCCGTGAAGATCCTCGTCATCTTGTTGGGCAGAGAGCCGGTGACGGATATGCCGGCGAAGTGGACGGACGTCACGGAGCGCCATTGGGCATACGGTTACATTCAAGAAGCGTCCATCGATCACGAAGCAGCACTTCATACGAATACGAATCATCCATGATTCCCCTATCCCCCGTCCGATCGTGAACGGGGGATATCTATTATTGACCGCACCTGCACGATTCGTGTGTATTTTCGACTTGTCTGCTTTAATGTTAATATAAGGAAGATACCTATATTCGTAGCAAGGGAGATCTGAGCTATGCCGCAAGGCAAGTGGTTTCGCATCGGTTATGGTTTTATCGTCGTTCTCTTGATCGCTTACTTGGCATCCAAGGTCGACTACGTATTCGATCCGATCGGCAAAGTGCTGGCCGCGCTGTTCGTGCCGCTGCTGATCTCGGGATTGTTCTACTATCTATTCCGGCCCTTCGTGCGTTTGCTCTCGATCAAGCTGCCGAAGTCGCTGGCGATCGTGCTTGTCTATATCGGCGCCATAGGCGTCTGTTACTTGTTCTTCCTGATGATCTGGCCGCCGATCCGGGAGCAGTCGATTAATCTCGTGGACAATTTTCCGCAGATTATCGAATCCGTCCGGACATGGCTCGAGTCCGTGCAGCAGCACGAGTGGCTCAAGGAGATCGGGCAGAAGGACGCGCTCTCCACGGAGAATCTCACGTCCAGACTGACCGGCTCGCTAGACGACATTCTGAACTCCGTCGTCGGCAGCGTGCGCGGAATATTCAATCTCATCATGAACTTCTTCTTCCTGCTCGGTCTCGTGCCGTTCATGATCTATTACTTGCTGAGCGAAGGGGATAAGTTTCCCGGCCTCGTGCTGCGGATGCTGCCTGAGCGCTATCACCCTGAGGTGAGCGCCGCGCTTAAGGACATCGATGCGTCGATCGGCTCGTTCATCCTGAGCAAGGTCCTCACGTCGCTCCTCATCGGCGGGCTGACTTCCGTCGGCTACTTGTTCATCGACGTGCCTTACCCGCTGTTGCTCGGCTTGATTGCCGCGATCACCAACTTCATCCCGTATATCGGTCCGCTGATCGCCTTCATACCGACGGCCGTCGTCGCGCTTACGGTGTCGCCGATGACCGTGCTGCTGGTCGGGATCGTGCTCATCGTCTCGAACCAGATCGAATCGAACGTCATCGGTCCGCGTATCATGGGCAAGCAGATGAACGTACATCCGCTTACCGTCATGTTATTAGCCATCGGCGCCAGCGCGATTCTCGGTCCGCTAGGCATGGTCATCGTCGTGCCGGTGTACGCGATCATCAAGATTATTGCGGTTCGCACGTACAACTTCCGAAAGATGAACCTGATCCCGCCGAAGGATCCGCTGGGCATCGATCCGGGGGAGTAATTGTGGGGATAGCTGCATTTTGGAGTTGGGTGACTCATATATTCCACATCTTGTCAAGAACTTTTCGAGGTCGAAAAATGACATTTCGAGGCACGAAATCGTTAGTTTCGCGGCTCAATATCCATTTCGCGGCCTTTAATTGACATTTCGCGGACAACCTATTCAAGGAGAGGGTTATCTTCCATATACTAGTATGTAAGATAACCAGAAGAGAGGAGGACTGACGTGTCCTCTATTAAAATCGACTTGAGTACGGTAGAGCAGCTTAGAAGCAAACATTCACGGTTGTCGTCCGGTCTATCTAGCGCTGCCAATCAGCTATCATCCGTATCCAATGGCATGGATCCGGCGATCAAGGCGCGAAGACAGCTTCACTATCGAATCTCGTACGCAACGCAAAGATTGCGCGGGCTCGAAGATCGAATGTACCGGATTAGCGACTTCATGCGGAGCGCCTTAGAGCAATACGACAGCACAGAGGGACAAATCAAGGGAAAGATCGGCGATGTCATCGGACGGCATCGCAGGTCATGGTTAGAAAATCTGTTTGATGGCATTGGCGGTGCCTATAACGCGTTATCCGAGTGGTTGGCGAGCGAGGACGGGAAGCGGTTTACGGAGCTAGCGAAGGCGAATGCCGCGGCTAAGGCGAACGAAGTTCCAATCCCGACTGATCCGTTACAGAGAAGAAGGTATGGCATTCAAGATATTTCCTTCGAAGGCAACTGGTATCTTGATTATGAGAAGACACTTCGCGTCTTAGAGTCTATGAAGGCCGATATTGTCAACATCGGACGAAAATTCCCCAAAAGTATCGGTTTAAAATTCCCCAGTTTCATCGGTCGG
>Ga0065721_10004156_pt1 | contig 38878 bp, 35 predicted proteins | sample Mesricmetagenome_FD_59108 | JGI IMG/M metagenome (GOLD analysis project Ga0065721, IMG submission 59108) | Mesophilic microbial community from rice straw/compost enrichment Sample: eDNA_1 v2 (version 2) | ecosystem: Engineered > Solid waste > Grass > Composting > Bioreactor | place: USA: Davis... | reverse complement strand
TTCAACGGCAAAATTTATATTTATCCGTCCCACGATATAGACGCGGGCATTCCGTTTAATGACAACGGCGATCACTTCGGTATGGAAGACTACCATGTGATCTCCCTGGACAAGCCGGGCGCTCCCGCCGTGGATCACGGCGTTGCTCTGCATGTGAAAGACGTGAAATGGGCCCAGCGTCAAATGTGGGCGCCGGATGCTGCGCATAAAGATGGCAAGTACTACCTGTACTTCCCTGCCAAGCGCGCAGATGGCATTTTCCAAATCGGCGTCGCCGTCAGCGATTCTCCTACCGGTCCCTTCACACCCGAGCCCGAAGCCATTAAAGGCAGCTACTCCATCGACCCCGCTGTATTCGGTGATGACGACGGTGAGTTCTACATGTATTTCGGCGGCATCTGGGGCGGTCAGTTGCAAAAATACCGCAACAACCAATACAACGAAAAAAATGAAGAGCCAGCAGACAACGAACCTGCGCTGGGACCAATCGTTGCGAAATTAACTGCGGACATGAAAGAGTTCGCCGAAACGCCGCGCGAAATCAAAATCCTCGACGAAAACGGCAACCCTCTGCTCGCCGGTGATCACGAGCGTCGTTTCTTCGAAGCTGCCTGGTTGTACAAATACAACGGCACTTACTACTTCACCTACTCCACCGGTAACACGCACCTGCTGTGCTACGCCACCGGCAACAACCCCTACGGCCCCTTCACCTACCGCGGCACCATCCTCACGCCCGTCGTCGGCTGGACCACTCACCACTCCGTGTGTGAGTACGAAGGCAAGTGGTACCTCTTCTATCACGACTCCACTCTGTCCAAAGGTGTAACCCACCTGCGTTCAATTAAAATGACAGAGCTGACTCACGATAAAGACGGCAATATTCAGCAAATTCATCCCTACAATCTCTGACTCCTGAAGTAGAACTGCTAAAAGCCGACAACACACGTTGTCGGCTTTTTTTATGCCCCGCTATACCACCCCTAGCACTAACAAAATAATCAAAATCACCAACACCAACCCAATCCCACCTGTCGGCCCATAACCCCAAGAACGACTATGCGGCCACGCCGGCAAAACCCCCACCAATATCAAAATCAGAATCACCAACAAAATTGTTCCGACTGTCATAACCATACCCCCAATGTTTTTGGTAAACGGCTAGCGCCGTGGTGTTCAAATTAAGGGAGCGGTGTGATGGCAATCTGTGCGTTTGGGAACGATTGCCAGTTAACCCGTAAATTTGCTGGCAACACATGTGGTAGCGATCACGTTGTAGCCTGGAAGCACCTCGGCCACAGGCTTGACGAAACGGGACTTTGAGAGGTAGCTTGACGAATTCTCCAATAATGCAAAACGGCCGAGGAAAATCGGTCTCTACATCCTATAAATATCAGTAAAAATGAACAAAGTTCAATTATTTACCTTAAATAAGAGATCTCATTCCGGGCGCAGCTACACGATTGAATAGAGTTATTTCCCCTGAGCAAGCAATATCAGCTTTGGTTATTGATATTGGGAAAGAAGTTGACGATCTTGCATCGATCCAATGGAACGAACAAAAGCTCGTAGAGCATCTTCAAAGATGTAGTTCTATTACCGATTTACCAGTCATCCTTGGCGTTGCCAACTTTGAGAGCAGCGTCCCGCCACAAATTGATGACTCTGTACTTGATGAGCTCATTAAATACAAAAGGGAACATGGTATATTCATAAGCATGACGCAGATCCATTTCCATCTAACCCACATGCGCAAAATTATCAGAAGGGTTATAAACTTCACCTAGGAAATGGGTAAATTTACTCTGGATCTAGGTATATCGGGAGAATGAGAGAAAAAGATTTTTTAACACTGGGAGCAAAGGTTAAACACCTAGCGCTTCCACCATTGGAGCGGTATTCCTTTAAAAGGAATAAAGCCTGACGGATTTTTTCTTATTTTTTGGTTTACGCTACCGCATAAAATTCATCACAAATCCGCATTAATCCATCGAGGAAATATGCAAAATCTATATACAAATAGAAGCTCCAAGAAAGATTTTGTGCAAAATGGCCTATATGAAAACGTTAAAGAAGGCATGGATATTTTTATCGCATCAGCTTTTTTACAGAATTTGACGTTATTAAAATTCTATTAGAAAAAAATTGTCATATTAGGATCATTGTTCGACTAGGATTTCCCACTTCTCCATCAGCACTTAAAAATCTACTATATAATAACAACATTGAAGCGCGATTTTATACCAATCATTCTTTTCACCCAAAGATGTACATTTTTGGGGATAAGTCAGTACTTATTGGATCAGCCAACCTCACAAGGTCTGCAATATTAACCAATCAAGAAGTTATGATTGGACTGCCATCGGATGACCCAAGATTCGATGAACTAACCCAATTATTTGCCGAATATTGGGATGAAGCTGAAGTTCTAAATGAAGAAGCCATCTCCTCATATAAAGCGATATATGAAAAATTTAAAAAGGCATCTCAGCTGGTGGACGATTTAGATAATGAAGTCATAAACGCATTGGGAGACAAGAATTTCTCTAATATAAGTAGAGGAAAGATAAAGACTACAAAAAAATCTATATTCCTCGATACTTACAGAAAGTCCTATCAAGAAACAGTATCAGCGTTTAGAAAAATCGAGGAAATATATACACTAAAAGAACGCAAAACTGAGGAGGGTGATATTCCTCTTCGCCTGGAAATAGACTCGTTTTTTAGCTTCGTGCGGGATTGCCATGCCATCCAGGGAACATGGGAGGTTCCATCATTAGGCTGGGACAATTCAAAAAAAATGGCCTTAAACTCTTTAATTGATGAGTGGCTTATGATTGATTGGCGTTATTTTGAAGAGCACATTGTTCAAGTAAACTACCCGTTAATTCTTAATGTCTTCGGCAGTCAGAAGTCAATAAACTCGGCCTCATCTGAGGAAATTGTGGATGCACTCTGCGTATTACATTCCTTCCATGACAGGTTGCGATTCTATAAAGGCGGTCTTGAAACACTTAAATCAGCATTCTTATCTTCAAACGACATTAGCGACATTAAAGAAAGTTTGACCCACCTTCTTTACGGTAAGGGTGATGTTGTATCTAGAATGGCAGACTGCCTGTTCGATAGTAGATACAAACTAAATGAGTTCGGCCAAGCAAATATTCAGGAGCTGGTTGGATGGATTAGCAAAGAAAACCTGCCAGTTATTAATGGGCGTACAACAAAAGTGCTTAGGTATTTTGGCTTTGATGTGCGTCAATTGTAGCTCTTAACAAGGCCCTGCTGTCGACACGCACCACATTCAACTTTATCGATACCGTTTTTGCGCACACCAAAGATTGTGCCTGCACATCAAAAGAAATGAAGCCTGCCATGCAGTGCGGCGGTGCATATGGCAATTCGGTAAAATCACCCTCCGCTAAAGGCATTATCAAACGTGATATCAACTACAGCAAATAAAGGTACATTTATTTCTGTTACTCCATCTCACGCAGGCTGACCGTTACATTGTCGGCAGCAGGAAGAGCGAGGATCAGGTCTTTCATTTGACCCCGGCCGCTCTTGTAATTTTGGACCTATCCCTATGCGCGTGTGCCAAATGATTTATCCGCCATGCTGCAAGGATGGTCAATTTAATTTACTTGCTTTCAATAAGGGAAATATCGACACTAAATGTCCCACCTACATTAGCCCGATAAATCTTGTTTAGATTAAAGGAGGATCTATGCAAACCGTCTATCTCCCTCTTCAGATGGCACCAAGCAGCCTATACCAGCCCATTCTTCCGAATTGGTCTTTCAANTTTTTAAATGTAAANGCNGGCGTTTCCAGCAACGCTTCTATCGAGCAGGACGTACTGCAGAACGTAGGNAGCTATGGAAAACAAATCGGCCATCTAGCTGAAGCCTTGGAAGTGGTTATCGAAAAGCTAAAAATACTCGAAGATAAATCCCTCACGGAAGACCAGAAGGACGCGCTTAAGGTGTTCCTGGGGGACGTGGCAGCGGTTCGGCAATTGAAGCAGGAGAGAAAATGAATAGAAGTTGGTCATCGGTTTGGGCATTATCAATGCGTGATATCAACGACAGCCAATAAAGGCGCCATCTTTCTATTACTCCATCTCACGCAGACTGATGACGATATTGTCGGTAGCGCTGGAAACATACGCGATATTTTCAGTAATAGTGACGGTGAGATTCATTGTTTTATCAGCCAAGGCAGTGAGTGCCTGCAATTCATCAGCGGCAAAATAATGGATACTCACTTTGGACAAAGCGCGGATGGCAGTGCTGTTGGCCTTCCACCACACATCCAGGCCGCGACCATAGCTAAATACTTTTACCGACTGCGCTTGACTCGATGCTTTTTTAAGCCGATCCGGCGCCGGTTGCCCCACTTCGATCCACTCGAGGATGGTGCCGTTATCATGCTTCAACCATAAATCCGGCTCGTCCACCGACGACAAACCTTTGGTGAAGGTTAAATTTTCTGCGGCGCAATAACAAAAGGCTAGAATACGCACCATCATACGCTCGATGGTTTCTGACGGATGTAACGCGATAGTTAAATTAAAATCGCCGTAAACCGACCGATCCATATCCGACAATGTCAGGTTCGCTTTATAAATAGTCGCTTTTTCAGCCACAGTTGCCTCAGGTTTGTAACCAGCTTTAAAAAGAACGGCAGCTTACCAAAATACCAAGCACTTTTGATTTCAAAACTACCCTAGCCAATACGATCGAGCGCAAGTAATGGAAATCCGCCTAGCAAAATCTGAAGAAATGGATGCGATCTACATGATGGGGTACGACACTTGGTCCGATGATGCATCGGAACAGCCTTATTTAGAGGCATGTCGGGCAAGCAAAAAACACGCAATCGGAAAATGGTATGTGTTGAGTGATGGTGAAAAATTAATTTCTTCGCTTATCGTGTATGAATTCGGTTTTGGTATGCCGCCCGGTTATTGCGGTATCGGTTCCATCGCAACCGATCCGCAAATGCGGCGTAAAGGCTATGCGAATAAACTCATAGCAGAGGTTTGCAGCATTCTCCGAGGCCGATGCAAAGGAATTTATCTGCACGCTGACATCAACTCATTATTTTATGAACGTCTTGGCTTTTCCGTAGCTGCAGACGGCAGCGCTAAATGCATGATGCTGCGATTTTCCGATTCAGAACAATTGCCGGCGGAGATACCGGCCTATTTTTGAGACCGGCAAAAATCCGGCTAACCTCTACTCACATCAGTTTTCGTGAGCTCTCAAATAGATAGACATACACAGATCCATCGGCAACCAAAGGCGCGAGGGATTTTCGGGATCAGCACATGAAAATCCGTATTTTTTATAAAAATCCGCCGCGCCTACTTTCGTATCAACAAACAGACCGATAACTGGTGCGGGAGCGAGCAATTCTTTGTTTGAGCGAGCGACCGCAAATATGGCATCAAGTAGCAGCTGCTCACCTATCCGCCGTCGATGCATCTTTTTATCAACGCCCATTCTGGTAAGCAAAAGAACGGGCAGCGAATGCCGGTAGTTTTTATACAGCTTACTTGTTGGCGGAGGTTCACATTCCGCATAGCTTAATGAGTAAAATCCGAGAATATTTTGCGGATGCGCAGTGTCTACCAGCACTTTGGTGCGCGAAATATAGCGGTGCGCGCTGCTATTCGCCTGCTCGCGCAGAAATGTATTTAAAGCTTCTGACCCACAATCAAATAATTTACGATCATGTAAATTTTTATCAAGCGTCTGAATCTCCAGCAATGTAAAACCCCCTATTTTTCTTATATCTGCCAGCTGCATCTAACAGAGCTTGGTTTGGCGCAGGAGGATTTTCCAGAGCATCAAATATGTTATTCGCTCCCTCCAGCGATAGCTGAATACTTCTCATCCTCTCGATCACAGAATTTGCTTTGGCAGTAGCTGCCTCGATGATGAACTGAGAAATTGTCGCACCGGATAAATCCGCCGCGCATTTAATTAACTCCTGTACTTCAACTGAAGCTCTGGCCACCAGCCGGGCTTCTTTAGAAGAGACTGAGCTCATGTTGAACCTCTTTAACGTTTTATCCACTCAGGACCAGCCGAGAACTGTTCACAGCTGCCGTATGCCATACTGGCACACGAACTTTGGAGCGTCAAGATTATGTGCCAGTTTGGCACACAAGAAAAGGCCATCGTTACCGTACATCCACTCTCACTTCCTCACCAAAAACTCCAACCCCGCGCCCGGATCTTCCTCTCCCGTTACCGAGGCATCAGCTGGGGCGCCGGCGGCGGCGTCGCGGCGGTTGAGCTGGTAGTTGCGCTCGTGAAATTCGTCGCAGAGCGGATCTGTGGGCGTGACGGCAGTTTCTTCAGGGGTTGGATTGGGTGATTTGGGCGTAGTCATGGAGAAGCCTCCGTAAGGTTGATACTGCTTCGACCGCCGGGAGCCTATGAATTCCACCTCAGGCTATTTGCGCGGCCCGGCTTCCAGTACTTCGAGAATGCGCGCCAGCTCCACCGGTTTGACCAGGTGGTAATCGAAGCCGGCGGCGCGGGAGAGTTCCCGGTCTTTATCCTGGCCCCAGCCGGTCACCGCAGTGAGGACGCAGCGCGCCGTGGCGGGGTGCTCGCGCAGGCGTCGCGCTAGGTCGTAGCCGTTAAGACCCGGCATACCGATATCGAGAAAGGCGTAATCCGGGGCGAACTCGGCGGCTGCGCCGAGCGCACTGACACCGTCGTTGACCGTGCGCACCTGGTGGCCGAGCAAAGTCAGCAGGGAAGCCATGCTGCTGACAAAATCCACATTGTCGTCCACCAGCAGAATACGGCGGGACGCGCTGGTACCCGGCTCGGTGTCCGCCGCAGCTCCATTCGTGTCCGGGCATTCCGCTGTCTGCAAGGTGACGCGGAACAGGCTGCCCTTGCCGATGCCGCCGCTCTCCGCCACCAGGGTGCCGCCGTGCAATTCGATCAGTCGTTTGGATAAAGCCAAGCCAACGCCCAAGCCTGCATGGGTGCGTTCCAGCGACGAATCCACCTGGGTAAACATCTGGAAGATCTCCGGCAGCATGTCGGCCGCGATACCGATGCCGTTATCGCTGATCTCCACCACCACGTCGCTGCCCACTTGGCGGGCGACAAAGCGGATCTGGCCGCCGCTATTGGTGTATTTGGCGCTGTTGTTGAGCAGGTTGGCGAAGACCTGGGACAGGCGCACGCTGTCGCCTTCCACGCACAGGGTTTCATCCGGAAAGATCACTTCCAGCTTGTGGCCGCATTTTTCGATAAAGGCACTGCAGGTCTCCACGGCAGCCCGCATTACCTCGTGGACAAAAATGCGGCTGGTGCTGATGGTGAGTTTGCCAGTGGTAATACGCGATACGTCGAGCAGGTCGTCCACCAAGCGCACCATCTGGCGCAACTGGCGCTCCATGATGTCCTGGGCTTCGTGCATCTGCTCGGCGTTGTCGCCGGCCAGACGCAGGATTCTCAGACTGTTGAGCAGCGGCGCCAGGGGGTTGCGCAGTTCGTGGGCGAGAGTCGCAAGAAATTCATCTTTGCGCCGGTCCGCCTGCAGCAGCGCGCGCTCTGCCGCTTGGCGCTCTGTCATTTCGTGTTCCAGGGAACGGTTGGAGTCTTCCAGGGCGCGGGCGCGCTTTTCCACTTCGCTAAGCATGTCGTTGAAGGCATCCACCAGAATACCGATCTCATCTTCCGAAAACTTCTCCGCGCGCAGGGAGAAATCCCGCCGCTGCATCACTTCCCGGGCAACATTGGTCACCGCAAACAACGGCCGGGTGAGCGCGGCCTGCAGCCAGATGGAAATCAGCAGCGCCAGGCTCATGCTCGCCGCCATCACACAGATCAGGATCAGCGCGTAGTTGGTCAGGCGGGCGCGCGCCTCGTAGCGAGCCTGAATGTAGACAGAACCAATAGCGCTGCCGTTTTTGATAACGGGGTGGATCACCGCGATGCGATCGCCGTGAATGACGTAGCCGATCTCATCTCCCGGCGGCAACAGCGGCTGGGAGCGTTCCTCGGTGGCGGAATAACCGGCGAAGACGTCGCCGCTGGCGGTATAGATGGCAGCCTGCAAAATCGAGCGCCGGGTGCTGAGCAGGTTGAGGTTTTCCCGCGCGGTTTGTGGATCGTCGAATTCGAGCGCCGGAGCGCTGACCTCGGCGATGATATTGGCCTGGGTGGTGAGGTCCTTGACCCAGGAATCGTGGTAGGTGCGCAGGTCGTAGATCAACATCACCGAGCCGTAGGCCGACAGCGCCAGAAAGGTGGTCGCCAGCACCACCAGCATCAGTTTGCGCGATACCGAGCGCTGTATGTATCGGATGATCTTCACGGTCCGCCGGTCTCCACGTAGGAAGCCACGCCCAACAGGCGCGCACTCAGTTTGACCTTGTGGGCGTTGGCGTTTGCAAGGGAGATATCAAAACCGATGCGATCGTCGATGATGCGGAAGTTGATCACGCTACCGATATTCAAACCACGGTCAATTTCCGTCACGGTCACCATGCTGTGCTCCCGCGCCCGGCGAATCAGCCGGTTGTGCAGGGTGTCGTTGTACTCGTCACCGATAAACAACAGGTGGATGCGGCTCAGGTCGGATTTGCTGGTGACCTTCTGCACCACGATCGGCCGTTCATTGATGGTGCGGTCCTGGGTGAGATGGCGCAACTCCGCCGCCACATCGGAGGCCCCGGCCACGGCGATGACATAAGGCGAGGCCGGTGTGGCAAAAGCTTCCGCCGGCCATTCCACATAGCCGAGAAATTTGTAGAGCATGGCCGCTTTTATTTGGCGCTCCAGATTAATGTCGCTGACGCCTTGTGCCACTACGGCGAACGAGAAGCAGGCGAGCAGCGGCAGCCAGGTCAGCCATTGCAACCAGCGGGAGCGCGGATGGGTCGTGCGGATTACAGCTCCCATAACACCTTCACATAAAGGGCGCGGCGGTATTCGTTATAGGTCGGCGCGCTGCCAAATTCCGGATGGGTTTCATCCAACAGATTCTGCCCCACCAGCGACAGCTCGGTGCCCGGTCCCAAGCGCCAGCCGCAGCGCAGGTCGAGAGTCGAATAGGCGGGCGTCGCCGTGGCCGGCGCGCCGAGGGCGCCCACATGGCGGAAAAACGCCTCCACCTCCAGGCTGTCGGTGAGTGCAAGGGATGAGCGCAGTTGCCAATACACCTCGGGGTCGCGATTGGCGAAACCGGTGGCGCTCAGGTTGTCAGTGCTCTGCGGCAGCACGTCCATATCCACTTCCTGGGCTACAAAGCCGGCGCTCAAACGCCAGTGATCGGTAACCTGCCAGCCACCCCAGAATTCCACCCCGTAGGCTTCCGCCTCAGCCAAATTGCCGAAGCGTGTGTCGCCATCCGTGTCGCGCTCCAAGGTGCGCAGGCGGTCGTAGCGGCTGAAGAACAGGGTCGTGGAAAACGATAAGTTATCCAAAGGCTGGGCGCGGTAGCCAAATTCGGCGACTTCGGCGATCTCCGAGCGGAAGTTGGGATCGCTCACATGGCGATAGTCGGGTTCGCCCGCAACTATCTCTGGCTGTCCAGGGACGTATAAATCACTGTCGAAACGCGATGGCGAGCGCACCGAGCGCGACAGCGCGCCCCACAACAGATAACTCGCCCGGTGCGGCGCGTAGGACAGGCGAATATTCGGCAGCGATTCCCAACCGGTATAGGGGTTGCGCTCAAACTTGACCCCCAAGGTCAGATGCACGGCGTCGAACAGGCCGATATCGTTCTGTGCGAACAGATTCGCCCAATTCATGGCTTTGCGCGGCGGCAGGATCGCATAGGCAGTGCCGCTAGTTAGGTCGTCGTCGGCATAGCGGTAGCCACCGCCCCAGATCAGGTTGTGCCGCCGCCCCACACGCAGGCCGTGCTGCAAGTCGATATCCAGGGTGTTTAAGCGCTCATCAAAAGAGCCGGGCTGATAGCGGTGGTAGTGATCGAAATACACCTGCGCCAGGGCTTCGCCGTCGTTATCCAGCGGCTGCTTGAGCCGCGCGAGCAGGTTGGCGCCGGTCACTTCCACATCGTCGAGATTGCGCTGCTGCAACCGGCCGCGCAAAACATCACCCTGCAGGGTGAGATGGCGGTCATCGCCCTGCCAATCGGTGCGAAAACCGGCGAGGGTGCGGTATAGGCCGGAGCCGCTTTCCTCGCCAGTGGCGCGGAGCACATCGTCGTGATGGTGATGTTTGGCGTAGACGCGAAAATGCCCCTCATCGCCCACTTGACCGCCGTAACGGGCGACCACTTGGCGCTCCTCCATACTGCCGCCGAGGGCGACCAATCCGCCCTGAGTCGCGCCGGCGGCTTTGGTGGTAATGCTGATTACACCGTTAACTGCATTGGCCCCCCACAAGGTGGAGCCTGGCCCGCTGACCACTTCAATGCGCTCCACATCCTCCAACACCACATCCTGGGATCCCCAAAAGACGCCGGAAAACAGCGGCGAATACACCGTGCGACCATCGATCAGCACCAACATCTTGTTGGCGATGGAGTTGTTGAAGCCGCGGGCGGAAATGGCGTAATTGCGCGCATCCACCCGCGCCACCTGCAGATTGGGCGCAAGGCGCAGCGCTTCCGGCAGCGAGGTGGCGCCGGAGCGGCGGATATCTTCCCCGGTGATGACGTAGATAGAGGCGGCGGCACTGCCGACAGGGGCGGGTCGCCGGGACACCGAAGTTACCGGCAGGCGGGCCAATTCTTCGATGGAGAGATCCGCCAGCGATAGTGGTTGGGAGTCTTGTGTCTGCGCGTGACCGGGAGGCACAAAGGTAATTGCCGCGACAAGAGCGAGCGTTGACAGGTCAGAAATGGCAGTGTGGCGCAACAACCAGGAATCCTCAGATACGAAGCCGTTCGTCTCTCGCATGCGGCACTCTGATTACAGCGTGCTGATCTGTGACCTGTCAGCGCTCGAAGCGTCCAGCAGCGAATGGTCACGCATGATAAACCATCGCGAAATCGAAAGCATCGCGAGCAATGTGCTCCAACTCATTGAATTTAATAAAAAACCGTAACGGAACACGTTATGTTCCGCTGGCCTGCGCTCAATTTCTGAGGTGGATCAGGATGCCTCGCCGTCAAAAAGATGGCCGAGTTTGCCGCGTTTGGTTTCCAGGTAGTTCTGGTTGTGAGGATTGCGTCCAGTCTCGTGCTTCAGGCGTTCCACCACCTGCACACCCTGCTCTTCCAGGGCTTTGATCTTGCGCGGGTTGTTGGTCATCACCTTCACTTGGCGGATGCCGAAGTGCTCGAACATGGGGCGCAACACGGAGTAGTCGCGCATATCCGCGCCGAAACCGAGGGCTTCGTTGGCTTCCACAGTGTCGGCGCCTTTGTCCTGCAGATGGTACGCGCGGATCTTGTTGAGCAGGCCGATGCCACGGCCCTCCTGGCGCAGATAAAAAATCGCGCCGCGCCCGGCCAGAGCGATCTTGTGCATAGCGGCCTGGAGCTGAGCGCCGCAATCGCAGCGCAGGCTGAACAAGGCGTCGCCGGTCAGACATTCGGAGTGCACCCGGATCAACACCGGCTCCGGCGTGCGTACGTCGCCCATGGTCAGCACCACGTGCTCTTTGTCCGCCGACGAGTCGCTGAAGCCGTGCATTGCAAACATGCCCCACGGGGTAGGCAATTTGGAGGATTCAATATAGGTAATTGCCACGTAACAACCTCAAGCGGGCTCAGCCCGTCAGATAAATCAGCAACTGCAGACAGGCCGCCGCCGGCACCGCCGCGAGCACGTCATCGAGCATGATGCCAAGGCCGCCGCCGACTCGCCGGTCGATCACGCCGATTGGCCAGGGTTTGACCATATCGAAAATGCGGAACAGCACAAAACCCGCCAGCACCCAATACCACTCCAGGGGCACGGCGGTCATGGTGAGCCAGAAGCCGACAAATTCGTCCCAGACGATGCCACCGTGATCGTGCACGCCGAGTTTGTGCGCGGTGCGGTGGCAAAAGTAGATGCCGAGCAGAAAGGTCACCACCAGCATGGCGACGTACCAAGGCAGCGGCAGAAAGTTCGCTGCCAAGACGTAAAAAGGAATCGCGGCGAGAGTGCCCATGGTGCCCGGCACCCAGGGTGCCAGGCCGGAGCCGAAGCCAAAAGCCAGGAGCGCGGCGGGGTCGCGCAACAGGTCGCGCAGGTGCGGATTTGCCTCAGCCAAAATGGTTATACCCTCTGCGCTCCAGCTCGAACGGTTTGCCGTTCTTTACCAGAAGCAGTTCATGTTTATGGGTGATCTTGCCGATCGCGGTAGCGACTATGCGGCCGTCGCGAATCCAACTCTCGAGTTTGCCAACATGCTCGCGCGGCACGGTAAAACATAATTGATAGTCGTCACCGCCGGTCAATGCCCATTCCTGGGCCCGATCTTCAGAAGTGTATTTGCGCCAGTGTTCGGAGATTGGCAGGCGCCCCACATCCACCATGGCGCCCACACCGCTGGCTTCGCAGATCTTGCCGAGATCCGCGTAAAGCCCATCGGAAACATCGATGGCCGCTGAGGCGGTACCGACCAGCATTTCACCTTCGAGAATTCGCGGCGTCGGCGCGTAGAAACGTTTGAGCAGATAGCTGAACACCCCGGTGGATACGGTCAGCTTCTTTTCAATTACCGCGAGGGCCGCAGCGCCATCGCCGAGATTGCCGGTGACATAGATGATGTCGTCGGGGCGGGCGCCAGCTCGGCGCAGCGCTTTGCCGGGTTCCACCGAGCCGTGCACCTGCACCGTAATACACAGGGGGCCGCGGGTGGTGTCGCCACCGATCAAACTGCATTCATAGCGGTTGGCGATGGAAAACAGTCCGTCGGCAAAGGCGGCCACCCATTCAGGGTCCGGGTCAGGCAGCGTCAGCGCCAAGGTAAACCAATGCGCGCGCGCGCCCATGGCGGCAAGATCGCTTAAGGCCGCACACATCACCCGGACACCAATACGCTCGGCGGCAGTGCCCTTGGGAAAATGCACACCGTCCACCATGGTGTCGATCGACATCACCAACTGCCGCCCTTCCGGCGGGCACACCACTGCGCAGTCGTCGCCTATGCCGAGCAGCACATCGCTGCCGACCGCGGCACGACCGAAGTAGGTGTTGATGAGGTCGAATTCATCCATGGTTTTATTCCGCTCCCCGCCGTGCGGCTTGGACTTCCACCAGGCGCAGACGCCCGGCGACCCGGTCCAGCACGCCGTTGACAAATTTATAGCTGTCGGTGGCGCCGAATTTTTTTGCCAGCCGCAGCCCTTCGTTGATCACCACTTTATAAGGCACATCCGGGCGGAAGCGCAGTTCGTAGGTGCCCATACGCAGCAGCGCCAAGCTGATGGGATCGATCTCATTCAGAGACAGATCGGTAACGAAAGGTAGAAAATCGGTTTCGATCACCGCCAGATTGGCCGGCACCTGGTGCAGCAACTCGCGGAAATAGGCGGTATCGACATTGCTCATGTCGTTGTCCGCGTAAAATTCCGCCTCGATGACGTTGAGAGGATTTTTGCTTACCGACCATTGGTAAAGGGCCTGCATAGCGTAATGGCGCGCCTTGCTGCGCAGGGCCGGTAAGTTTTGTTGATCAATATTGCTCATAGTGCTCGCTCGTGAGGCTCCCGCCGCAAAAATCAAAGTTGGCCCAACAGGGAAACCATTTCGAGTGCAGTTAAGGCCGCCTCAGCGCCTTTGTTGCCCGCCTTGGTGCCAGAGCGTTCGATGGCCTGCTCGATGGTATCCACCGTCAACACGCCAAAGGTCACCGGGATGCCGGCGTCCAGGGATACCTGAGCGAGACCCTTGGTACATTCACCCGCGACATATTCGAAGTGTGGCGTACCGCCGCGGATGACCGCGCCTAGGGCAATGATGGCGCTGTAACTGCCGGCGCGGGCCAGCTTTTGCGCCGCCAGCGGCATTTCGAAGGCGCCGGGGACGTAGACGATATCGATCTGATCGTTCTTGACGCCGTGGCGACGCAGCGCGTCGAGGGCGCCTTCTTTCAGATGCTCCACGACAAAGCTGTTCCAGCGGCTGACCAGCAGGACGAACTTGCCGTCCGCCGATTGGAAGTTACCTTCGATGACTTTCATAGGGTTCTCGTATCTCTGTTCTCAAATGTTTTGCTATAGGTTCAAATGCTTTGGATGTATTCCAGCACTTCCAGGTTGAACCCGGAGATGGCGTTGAATTTGTACGGCGCACTCATCAGCCGCATTTTCTGGACACCGAGATCCTGCAATATCTGCGATCCGGTACCCACTTGTTTGTACGCCAGCTGACGGCTGGGGCTACGCGGCTTGCCGGTCATGATCCAGTCGATGCTTTCTTCGATTTCCTCGGTGGTCTCGTTGTGGCAGATCAGCACCACCACACCCTTGCCTTCCGCCGCGATCTTTTGCAGCGCCGCTTGACAGGTCCAGGGTTTTTCATCGTCCGCTTGCCCGGGCCAAAGCCCCAGCAAATCCCGCGCGGTGCTGCCCACATGCACCCGCACCAGGATGGGCTCCTGCGGATCTATGGTGCCTTTTACCAAGGCGAAATGGCGCTCGTTACGGGCGCCATCCAAATAGGTGCGCAGAACAAAATCGCCGTAGAGCGTCTGCACTTGGCGCTCGTTGATGCACTCCACGGTCTTCTCATGCACCGTGCGGTATTGGATCAGGTCGGCGATGGTACCGATTTTCAGACCATGCTGCCGGGCGAACACCTCCAGATCGGGGCGGCGCGCCATGGTACCGTCGTCGTTCATAATTTCAACGATTACCGCTGCCGGCTCTAAACCGGCCAAGCGGGCGAGATCACAACCCGCCTCAGTATGACCGGCGCGGGTGAGCACGCCGCCGGGTTGCGCCATCACTGGGAAAATATGGCCCGGCTGCACTATGTCTTTGGGCTCCGCGTGTTTATTGACCGCAGCGAGCACCGTGCGGGCGCGGTCAGCGGCGCTGATCCCGGTGGAAACTCCTTCAGCCGCTTCGATGGAGACCGTGAAATTGGTGCGATGGGCGGCGTGGTTCTCCGCCACCATCAACGGCAAACCCAACTGGCGGCAGCGCGCCTCAGTCAGCGTCAGACAGATCAATCCGCGGGCGTTGCGCGCCATAAAGTTGATGTCCTCCGGCCGCACCTTCTCCGCCGCCATAATCAGATCGCCCTCATTCTCGCGATCTTCATCATCCATCAGGATCACCATCTTGCCCTGGCGGATATCTTCGATGATTTCAGCGGTGCTATTGAGATTCACGAATCGCTCCTGTGAATACGGTTAAAACTCACTTGTAGAACCCATTCTCCGCCAAAAATGCCGCAGTAATCCCTGAGGCTTCCGCCTGGGCAGCCTTGTCACCCAGCAGGAGTCGCTCCAGATAGCGTGCGATCACGTCCACTTCCAGGTTCACCCGCGTACCCACTTGGTAATGTTGGATCACGGTTTCCTGCAAAGTGTGCGGCACTATGTTGAGATCGAACACCGCGCCATTGACGGCGTTTACCGTCAGGCTGGTGCCGTCCACAGTAATCGAGCCTTTATGGGCGATGTATTTGGCCAGCGCATCCGGGGCGCGGACCTGCAGGCGTTCCGAGCGCGCGTCGCCGTGGCGGCTTACGATTTCGCCGATACCGTCCACATGACCACTGACAATATGACCGCCAAGGCGGGTTTGCGGTGTGAGCGCCTGTTCCAGGTTGACCGCCGTGCCGGGACGCCAGTCGCCCAGGGTGGTGAGGCTCAAAGTTTCCCGGGAGACATCTGCGCGAAAACCGTCGCCCAGGTTCTCCACCACAGTCAGGCAGATGCCGTTGGTGGCGATGGAATCGCCCAGTTGCACCTGCCGCCAATCCAGTATGGGGGCGCGCACGGTCAGGCGCACATCGCCGCCGACCGTTTTCACTTCGGCGACCGTACCCACTGCTTCAATAATGCCGGTAAACATACTTTTGACCAGGAAACAGACTTTTCAGCAAAAACATAAGTTACACCAGGGTTTGCGGTTGCGGCGGACGGACCCGGGCGAGAAAACGCCAGTCATCGCCAATACGGCGCACGTCGTCGATCTCCAACTGCACCGCCTCCGCCATAAATGACAGCGGCAAGTCGAACAGCGGACGGGCGCTGCTACCCAATAACTTGGGTGCCGCATAGATAATCAGTTCATCGATCAGGCCAGCGCGCAAAAAACTGCCCGCCAGGGTCGGCCCCGCCTCTACCAATACTTCATTACAGCCGCGTTCTGCCAATTTGCCCGCTAGAGCGGTCAAATCCACCGCGCCGGCGACGCTGGGCAGACCCCAGATTTCTGCGCCGATCTGCGGCCGATTAAACGCGCAGGTGGCGACGGCAGTTGTGCCGGGCATGCGCAGCAGGCGCGCTTCCGGCGGCGTGCGCAGGCGACTGTCCACCACCACCCGCAAAGGCTGGCGGGGATTTTCGCCAAAGGCGGGATCGCGCACGGTCAGTGCCGGATCGTCTTTTAATACTGAGGTTATACCGGTGACTATGGCGCAGGAGCGGGCGCGCCACTGCTGCACATCCGCCCGTGCGGGCTCACCGGTGATCCAGAAACTCTCGCCTGACGCCATGGCGGTGCGGCCGTCCAAACTCATCGCCAGCTTGCAGCGAATCCAGGGCCGACCCTGCGTCATGCGCTGAATAAAACCGGGATTCAAGGCGCGCACCTGAGATTCCAGCACCGGGCCGCGCACTCGCACGCCGGCAGCCCGCAGGCGCTCCAGCCCCTGGCCGCTTACGCGCGGGTTCGGGTCTTCCATACCGAAGACCACTTCGGCGATCCCGGCGGCGATCAGCGCTTCGGTACACGGGCCGGTGCGGCCGTGGTGGTTGCAGGGTTCCAAGGTGACATAGGCCGTGGCACCACGTGCAGCATCACCGGCTTGTTGCAACGCTGCCACCTCGGCGTGGGCTTCACCAGCCTTGCGGTGAAAGCCTTCGGCGATAAGGTTTCCATCGGCATCAACGAGTACGCACCCCACTCGGGGATTCGGCGTAGTGGTATTCAGTCCCTCCAGCGCCAACTCACAGGCGCGTTGCATCCACCTTTCATCTGCAGCGGTAAACCCGCTCATCATTCCGGATCCTGTTCCAGATTATCGAGGGCTTGGCGGAATTCGCTGATGTCCTGAAAGCTCCGATAAACCGACGCAAAACGCACATAGGCCACGCCGTCCAGCCCGCGCAGGGCTTCCATCACTTTCTCGCCCACGTAACGGGATTTCACTTCGCGCTCGCCGGTGGCTTGGAGATCTTGTTTGATGGAATTGATAGTGGCCTCGATGCGCTCGACGCTGACCGGGCGTTTTTCCAACGCTTTCAACAGGCCGTGGCGCAGTTTTGCTTCATCGAAAGGTTCGCGGGTGCCGTCGCTTTTGATGATGCGCGGCATCAACAGCTCCGCCACCTCAAAGGTGGTGAAGCGCTCATGGCAGCTCAAACATTCGCGGCGGCGGCGCACTTGGCCGCCGTCTGCCACCAGACGGGAATCGATCACCTTGGTGTCGGCTTGGTTGCAGAAGGGACAGTGCACGCAAAGAGGCTCCTGAATGGCGCCGCTCCATGGCGTGGTACAGGGAAAAAAAGCGGCGGGCAATGCCCGCCTTTTTGTTATCGCAATGAGGGGATCCGCAGGCCCCGGCTTACTTGCCGTACACCGGGTACTTGGCGCAGATCGCCAGCACTTTTTCTTTTACCGCCGGAATCACTTGGGCAGAAGTGCCGTTTTCCAAGCTCTCCAACACATCGCACATCCAGTTCGCCAGATCGCGGCACTCGGCTTCTTTAAAGCCGCGAGTGGTGATCGCCGGAGTACCGACGCGCAAACCGCTGGTGACGAAAGGCGAACGCGGATCGTTCGGCACCGCGTTTTTGTTAACGGTGATATTGGCGTTGCCGAGAGCTTCGTCGGCGTCTTTACCGCTGTAGTCTTTGCCGATCAGATCGAGCAACATCAGGTGATTCTCGGTACCGCCAGAAACGATCTTGATGCCGCGCTCGATAAAGGTCGCGGCCATCACCTTGGCGTTTCTCACCACTTGTTGCTGATAGGTTTTGAAGTCAGGGCTCATGGCTTCTTTGAAGCTCACCGCTTTGGCCGCGATCACGTGCATCAAAGGACCGCCCTGGCCGCCGGGAAATACGGCGGACTGGAGTTTTTTCTCGATCTCTTCATTGGCCTTGGCCAGGATGATACCGCCGCGCGGACCGCGCAGAGTTTTGTGCGTAGTAGAAGTGGTGACATCGGCTATTTTGACCGGAGACGGATAAACACCGGCGGCAACCAGACCGGCCACGTGAGCCATGTCCACCAACAGATAAGCGCCGACTTCATCAGCTATGTCGCGGAATTTCTGCCAGTCCATAACCTGACTGTAAGCAGAGAAACCGGCGACGATCATTTTGGGCTTGTGCTCACGCGCCAAGCGGGCGATTTCTTCATAGTCCAGCAAACCGGTCTTGGGGTTGAGTCCGTACTGGATCGCGTTGTACATCTTGCCGGAGAAATTCACTTTGGCGCCGTGGGTCAAGTGACCACCGTGAGCCAGGCTCATACCCAAAACGGTATCGCCTGGATTCAACAGCGCCTGATAAACAGCAGAATTGGCTTGTGAGCCGGAGTGAGGCTGGACGTTAGCGTAATCGGCGCCGAACAGCTCTTTAGCGCGCTCGATCGCCAGCGCTTCCGCTTTATCGACGTATTCACAACCGCCGTAGTAGCGCTTGCTCGGATAACCTTCCGCGTATTTGTTGGTGAGTTTGGTGCCCTGCGCGACCATGACGAGGGGGCTGGCGTAGTTTTCCGAAGCGATCAGCTCGATATGCTCCTCCTGGCGGAGGCTCTCGCTCTCGATGGCTTGCCACAGCTCCGGATCGAACTGGGCGAGGGTCAGGGTCTTGTCAAACATGGGAATCCTCAAACTGGTCCGGCAAACGAAGGGGCGAGATTGTACACCAAAAGGCCGGTGTGACGGGCAACGCACATTGAAATCCGCCCTGCTCAGGGCTAATCTGCGCGGCACTGTCTACACCCCCTCCTTCTTAGAGGTCCGCCTAATGGCCCAATACGTCTACACCATGAACCGGGTCGGCAAAATCGTGCCGCCCAAACGAGAGATTCTGAAAGACATTTCTCTTTCCTTTTTCCCGGGCGCCAAAATCGGCGTGCTTGGCCTCAACGGCTCGGGGAAATCCACCCTGTTGAAAATCATGGCCGGTCTGGACCAGGACATTCAGGGCGAAGCGCGCCCGATGCCAGGGATCAAAATTGGTTATCTGCAGCAGGAGCCACAGCTCAACCCCAATAAAAACGTCCGCGGCAACGTGGAAGAAGGTGTGCAGGAAGCGGTAGATGCGCTGGCCGAGCTGGATAAGGTCTATGCCGCCTACGCCGAGCCGGATGCCGATTTTGATGCGCTCGCCAAGCGCCAGGGCCAGTTGGAAGACATTATCCAGGCCTGGGATGCGCACAACCTGAACCACACCCTGGAAGTCGCCGCCGACGCTCTGCGTCTGCCGCCCTGGGATGCGGATATCAACAAATTGTCTGGTGGTGAAAAGCGCCGGGTTGCCCTGTGCCGCCTGTTGCTGTCGCGCCCGGATATGCTGCTGCTCGACGAACCGACCAACCACTTGGATGCTGAATCCGTTTATTGGTTGGAGCAGTTCCTGGTGAGCTTCCCAGGCACTGTAGTAGCGGTAACCCACGATCGTTACTTTCTCGACAACGCCGCCGGCTGGATTCTGGAGTTGGACCGCGGTCGCGGCATTCCTTACGAGGGCAATTACTCCTCCTGGCTGGAACAGAAAGAACAGCGTCTGGAACAGGAAGCCCGCACTGAAGCTGCCCGCCAGAAAGCCATGAAAGCGGAATTGGAATGGGTTCGCCAGAATCCGAAAGGCCGCCATGCGAAAAATAAAGCTCGCTTGGCCCGCTTCGAAGAGATGCAATCTCAGGAATACCAAGCGCGCAACGAGACCAACGAGATTTACATTCCGCCGGGCGAGCGCCTGGGTGACAAGGTCATCGAATTCAAAAACGTTTCCAAGAGCTTTGGCGATCGCTTGCTGATCGACAACCTGAGCTTCAGTGTGCCCAAAGGAGCGATTGTGGGCATCGTCGGTGGTAACGGTGCCGGTAAAACCACCCTGTTCCGCCTGATCAACGGCACCGAAACGCCGGACAAAGGCGAAATCGTCATTGGCGAAACCGTCAAGGTCGCCTATGTGGAGCAGAGCCGGGAAAATCTCGACAACAACGCCACTGTCTGGGAAGCGGTTTCCGGTGGGCAGGACATTCTGAAAATCGGCAACTACGAAGTCAGCTCGCGCTCCTATGTGGGCCGATTCAACTTCAAAGGCACCGACCAGCAGAAGCGTGTGGGCGAACTCTCCGGTGGTGAGCGCGGCCGTCTGCATTTGGCCAATACCTTGAAGCAGGGCGCCAACGTGCTGCTGCTCGACGAACCCTCCAACGACCTGGACGTGGAAACCCTGCGCGCCTTGGAAGAAGCGATTCTCGCCTTCCCCGGCTGTGCGCTGATCATTTCGCACGACCGCTGGTTCCTCGACCGTGTGGCCACGCATATCCTGGCTTACGAAGGCGAGAGCGAAGTGGTGTTCTTCACCGGCAACTACACCGAGTACCACGAGGACTTCATCGCGCGCAAAGGCGCCAATGCCCAGCCTCAGCGCATGAAGTACAAGCCTCTCAAAGCCTGATCCCACCCGGCGCCGGACATCCGGCGCCTTCCTTTTATTCCAGCGTATAGCTTTCAGTGGAGCAGCTGCGGTTTGCGGTCTAGACTTCTGCGTGTATGTACGTGCGCGGGTAAGTGTCATGGATCAGAACAACAGTCACGAAGAGCGGCGGCGTTTCAGCCGGGTCGAGTTCGATGCGGATGTGCGTCTATTGCAGGATGGCAAACAGTATAGCGCCCAGCTTCACGACATCTCCCTCAACGGCGTCTTGATCGCCACCCCCAGCGAATACCACATACGTACGGATATGCCCTGCACCCTTCTGGTGATCCTTTCCGACGATGCCGTCATCACCATGCAAGTGGCACTGGTCCACAGCAGCTCCACCTTTCTCGGCTTTCACTGCACCAGCATCGATATGGAAAGCATCGTCCATCTGCGCCGACTGATCGAAATTAATTTGGGTGAGCCCGGAGCAGCTGAGCGAGTCCTGGCGGAGTTATTAAAACGTCACCGATCGTAGTTCCCTCTCTGATTTAATATCCCACTTTGATTTTCAATTCATCCAGATGCAGTAGAATAGCGCCGCGCAATGATGGCGCCGCCATCTGCGACAGACTGGGGGAATCCCCATGGAACAATGGGATAGGGGGTATCAAGTGCGGCAGAGTGGGATTTATGCAGGGGCATCAGCCCTGCTTCAGCTTAACATCGGTGCCATTTTATTAGTCGGCGCAATCTTAAGAATTGCCTGGGCACTTGCGATACCAGTTGTCCCTTTATCGGACAGCCACGCTTACGATACTTTTGCTACCAACATCTGGCAGCATGGTGTCTATGGTTGGACTCCGGAATCACCGACGTCTTACTGGCCCGTTGGCACATCCGCCCTATATGCATTGATTTACCAGATTTTTGGGCATCAATATGCCGCCATAGTGGGTCTAAACATTCTTTTCTCACTTGGCATCATCTTTTACGCTTATAAAACCACTGAACTCTTCTTTTACAAGTCTGTTGCGGCGGGAACAGCACTTCTCGTGGCAGTTTGGCCGACCCACATTTTTTTCGTCACTATCCTCGCAAGCGAATTGCCCTATATGCTTTTGACACTGATGGGCATATTTTATTTTTTCAAGGAAGAGAAAGTCTCACCACAAAATATCCTGATTATCGGGACATGTTTTGCATTGGCTTATTATGTCCGGCCGCTGGCGACAACCGTGCTGGCTGTCTGTGCCTTTAGTGCGGTAGTGGCATGCGGGAAACGCTTCACTCCGACTATTATCCGAACGCTGCTGGTGCTTCTAATTATGGCGCTGGCGGTCAGCCCTTGGGCCAAAAGAAATTATGATCTCTATGGACATGTCGTCCCTATGTCCACCAATGGGGGTGCGGTTTTTTGGATGGGCAATACGCCCGGAACAGAAGGGGGGTACCATCCGCTGCCTGAATATGTGAAGGGGCTAAACGAGCACGAGCGGAACCAAACGCTCAAAAAAGAAGCCGTGAAATATATTCAAGAAGAACCCTTGGCATTTTTGCTTCGCACTGCCGAAAAATTTGTGGCATTCCACTCGAGAGAAACGATCGGCATCACCTGGAATGAAGAAGGCATAAAGCACCGCTTCGGAGCGGGATGGATCATGCCACTTAAACTGTTGTCACAGTGCTTTTGGCTGACATGCCTGATCATCGGCTTAATCGGCATATTGATCTATCTAAGAAAATCCCCTTTTAAGCATATCTTCCATCCATTTTTGCTCTTGTGGCTCAGCTCCGCAGGACTACATGCGCTGATCGTTGCGCAGGACCGGTATCACATTCCAGTTGTGCCTTTCATTTTTGCGTTCAGCATTTATGGCGTTCATTACTTTGCCGAAAGACTGCGGATGAAGCGCGGGATTCTTGCACCGGAGTCGCAAGCATGAGTTTTTCTACCCCCATAGCCGTTGATCTCGATGGCAGCCTTATTCATACCGATATTTTGTATGAGACCTTCGTGCGGGCGCTGTTTCGGCACCCGTGGTGCATCTTCATGCTGTTACCTTGGCTGCTCAAGGGCAAAGCACATCTGAAAATGAAACTGGCTGCGCTGGTTGACTTTGACATAGCGGCACTTCCCTACAATCAGACGCTGATTGACTATCTGCAACAGCAGAAACACCGCGAAATTATTCTGTGCACCGCAACCAATGAAAAACTGGCGCAAAATATAGCGGGCCACCTGGGTTTCTTTCATGGAGCAATTGGCAGTACCGCAACAGAAAATTTGACTGGAAGCGCGAAAGCGAAGGTACTCTGTGATCGATATGGTGAAGGTAAATTCAGCTACGTCGGCAATGAAAAACGTGATTTAAAAATTTGGAAATATGCCGCCAGCGCTATCGTGGTTGAACGCGGCGAGCACCTGGCACGGAAGATTTCTACATTTTGCCCAGTGGAACATGCCTGTCCAGCCCCGACCCCAACATTGAAAGTCATCGCTAAGGCATTGCGACTCCATCAATGGGTAAAAAACATTCTGCTGTTTGTGCCATTGCTCACTTCCCATCAATTTATGAATCCCGAATTGATCGGGAAATGCTTGCTCGCTTTTTTGAGCTTTGGCTTATGCGCGTCCGCGACCTACCTGGCGAATGATTTATCCGATTTGGATTCAGACAGGGTTCATTGGAAAAAGAAATTCCGGCCGCTCGCCGCGGGCACCCTCTCGATTCGACGAGCCATCTTTATTATGGGGGCATCTTTACCCCTTTCTTTAATATTGGCGGCTTATATCAGCCCTCTGTTCTTATTGGCACTAATCGTTTATATCGTCTTAACACTCGCCTATAGTTTTCTGCTTAAACGTCTGCAGACGGTGGACATTATCACTTTGGCTTCACTGTACACTTTACGCATCGTAGCTGGCGGCTTCGCTGTGAGCATACAACCATCCTTTTGGCTGCTCGCGTTTTCAATGTTTTTATTTTTGTGTCTCGCGTTGGTCAAGCGGATATCCGAAATTTTAAAAACAGGAGTAAATGGCGAAATAAAAAAACTCTCTGGCAGAGGGTATTACACTTCCGACATCCAGATACTCAACAGTTTGGCGACCGCATCCGGCATGCTTTCTATTCTGGTTTTCGCCATGTATTTGAACAGCCAGGATGTTATGGAACTATATCAATTCCCTCATCTGCTCTGGCTGGTATGCCCACTACTCCTCTACTGGATTGTTCGCATTCTTATCATGAGTTCCCGCGGAGAAATTGATGAGGACCCTATCGTATTTGCCTTAAAAGACCGTCGCAGCTGGCTGGCGGGTTTTATTATTGGCATTATTCTTCTTATCGCTATCTAACAAGGCTGACCAAAATGGGTGCCACCAACTTAATCGTTATTCTCATAACAGTGTTTATGTCAGCCTGCGCTCAATTGATGCTCAAGATGGGTGCCAGTGCAGCTCTAAATCCAAGCCAAGCAGTGGGGACGAATGACGTCATATGGAGGGTGATTCAGTCACCTTTAATCCTATCTGGCATTTTTACTTATGGAGTGAGTGTGCTGATTTGGATATGGGTGCTTTCCAGAGTTGAACTTAGTATCGCTTACCCTTTTGTCGGATTAAGTTTTATTTTCACATTGTTGTTCGGCGTGTTTTTTTTGGGTGAAGCGATTAATGTCGCGAAAGTAGCTGGAACTGTGCTAATCATTCTGGGCTGCGTTTTTATCGCCAACTCTGCTACGCCACAATAACGCAGTTCATATATAACCCAGCGCCTCATCAATTTTCTTCACCGGTATGATTTCCAGGCTGGGAATTTTCTCTTTGGTGGTATTGGCGGCGGGGACTATGGCGCGTTTGAAGCCGTGTTTGGCGGCTTCGCGCAGGCGCTCCTGACCGCTGGGTACAGGGCGGATTTCTCCGGACAATCCCACTTCACCGAATACGACCAAATCGCGCGGTAAGGCGATATCGCGGAAGCTGGATACCAGGGCAAACAGCAGTGCGAGGTCTGCACTGGGTTCCATGATCTTTACACCACCGACGGCATTTACAAAGACATCCTGATCCCCCAGCATCAAGCCGCCATGGCGGTGCAGCACCGCCAGCAGCATGGCCAGGCGGTTCTGCTCCATACCCACCGCGACCCGTCGCGGGTTGCCGAAGCTGTTGTCCACCAGTGCCTGAATTTCCACCAGCAGCGGCCGGGTCGCCTCCCAGGTGGCCATCACCACCGAACCCGGCGCCACCTCCTCCGCGCGCTGCAGAAAGATGGCGGAAGGGTTGGGCACTTCTTTCATGCCCTGCTCGGTCATGGCGAATACGCCCAGTTCATTCACAGCGCCAAAGCGGTTTTTGTGGCCGCGTAAAGTGCGAAAACGCGAGTCGTGGCCGCCTTCGAGCATGATGGAGCAGTCGATGATGTGTTCCAGCACCTTGGGACCTGCCAGCGCGCCCTCTTTGGTGACATGGCCGACGAGGATGAGCACGGTGCCCGATTGTTTGGCGAAACGGGTCAGTACGGCGGCGCATTCGCGCACTTGGGAGACGCTGCCGGGCGCCGAGGTGATATCGGACAGATGCACCACCTGGATCGAGTCCACCACCATCACCCCCGGCCCCACCTGCTGAGCCAGGGCCACGATGCTCTCCACATTGGTTTCCGCCAGCACCTGCAATCGATCCATGGGCAGGCCGAGGCGCTTGGCGCGCATGGCGACCTGCTGCAGGGATTCCTCGCCAGTGACATAGAGGGCTTTGTGCGATTGCGACAGTCTGCAGAGCGATTGGAGAAGCAAGGTGGACTTACCTGCGCCCGGATGACCGCCAACCAGCACCACCGACCCAGGCACAAAACCGCCACCCAGCACCCGGTCAAATTCGCCCATAGTGGAGGTAAAACGCGGCACTTCGGCAAGGGAGACATCCTGCAGTGTCTGAATGCGCGATTCAGTAGCGCCGGCGTAGCCTTTCAAGCCCTCGCCGCCGCTGCGCGGTACGGCGGCCAAACGCACTTCTTTCATGGAATTCCAAGCACCGCACTCGGTGCACTGGCCCTGCCATTTGGTGAAGTCGGCGCCACATTCGTCGCAGACAAAAGCGGTTTTACTTTTGGCCATTGGCCACCTCCACCGCGCGCTCGCGCATGCGCCGTCGCACATCCATCCAGATTTCCCCCAACATATTCAGCCCGCGCAAATCCCGGCCTATACCCCAGTAGTGGTCGTAGAGGGAGATTTCCACGATTTTTTGCTCACCCGTAGCCAGCAGATACTCCCCTACTTCAGGATTCTGCTGCGCTTTGCAGTAGCAGGCTCGGGTCATCAACACCCGCCGCACATGCTTGAAATCCCCCCGCTTCAGCGGCCACCAGCGATTGCCCAACTTATAAGCCTCCTGGGCCGTCGCCGCCTTGGCGATGCGCTCGCGATAGGCCGGGTTGTTGGAATACTTCTGCGTCTGATAACACTGCTCCGCCGTGGCCCAGGTTTCCTCGTCTAAAACAAAAGAGTGAGGCGAGACGGTGGACAGCAGATGCTGCTCGTCAAAGCGGGAAAACCGCAGGGATTCTTCGAGGTTGTTGGAAATATTGAAAATCATGGCGGGGCTCGGAAATGAAAACGCCGCAACACTAGCACAGGGGGAACGCAGGTCCAATGCGAATAAGGAATGGATGTGTACCCAAATTAGCATCGCGAAAAGCCTTTCTAGCCCAGAAAGAATCTCATTGCTAACATGCCGAACCTTAATTTGCCGCCTATCACGGCTCTGTCCTCCCAATCTGACAAACTGCGACGTGTCCGCAATTAAAGAAGGCCACTCATCATGAATACCGAAACCCATCGCCAGATTGCCAACGACATCTGGAGTATCTGCAATCTGCTGCGCGGGCCTTACAAGCGCAATGAATATCGCAAAGTCATTCTGCCTCTCACCGTGCTGCGCCGGTTTGATTGCCTTCTGTCCCCCACCAAAGCCAAAGCACTGGAGACCTTCAATCAATACAAAGGCAAGCCGGAAAGCATCATCCGTAACGTGATGCGCACAGCCACCGGTTATCCCTTTTACAATCTCTCCAAGATGGAGCTGCGACCATCCGGTGAAGGCATCAATTCGCTGCTGGACGACCCAGCAAACCTGGCGCCAAACCTAAACAGCTATATCAACTCATTTTCCCCAAATGTGCGTTCCATCATGGAGCGGTTTGCGTTTGATCAGCAGATCACCAAGATGGCTGAAAAAAATCTGCTGTTTAAAGTCCTGCAGAAATTTGCATCCTTTGATCTTAGCTTCTCCAACCTCACGCCCGACCAAGCAGCCATGCAGATGGGGTATGTGTTTGAAGAGCTGATCCGCATAGGGGCGGAGCAATCCAACGAGGAGGCAGGTGAGCACTTCACCCCGCGTGAAGTCATCAAACTCATGGTCAACCTGCTTCTGTCACCCGAGCAGGATCTGCGCCGCAGCCATGTGGTGAAAACCATCTACGACCCAGCCTGCGGTACCGGCGGCATGCTGTCGGTGGCGGAAAAATACATTCGCGACCTGAACAAAGATGCCAACCCGCTGCTGTTCGGTCAGGACTGGAACGACGAAGCCTGGGCTGTCTGCCGATCCGACATGCTGATTAAAGGTGAGGATGCGGACAATATCGCCCTGGGCGATACCTTCACCAAAGACGCCCACGCCCGCGATGAACAGGGACAAAAACGCACTTTCGATTACATGCTGGCCAATCCGCCATTTGGCGTGGAATGGAAACAACAACAGCGTTATATCGAGCAGGAGCGGGATAACCTGGGTTACCAGGGGCGCTTTGGTGCCGGCACGCCGCGTATCAACGACGGTGCGCTCATGTTCCTGCAACATATGATCGACAAGATGCGGCCGCCCCAGGACGGCGGCAGTCGCGTCGGCATAGTGTTTAACGGCTCGCCCTTATTCACGGGGGATGCAGGCAGTGGAGAATCCGAAATCCGCCGGTGGATTATCGAAAATGACTGGCTCGAGGCCGTGGTTGCCATGCCGGACCAGCTCTTCTACAACACCGGCATCAGCACCTACATCTGGGTGCTCACCAATCACAAAGAGCCACACCGAAAAGGCAAAGTGCAGCTGATCGACGCCCGCAACCATTGGGTGCCCATGGAAAAAAGCCTGGGCAATAAACGCCGGCGCATTGGCGACCCCTCGGACAAACCCAAAGACCCGGATTACATCCTGGACATCACCAACCTGCACGGCCAATTCAAAGACGGCGCCACCCGCTGGGTGCTGTTCGATAAAGATGGCAAAGCCCTAAAAGTGCGCGATGCAGCGCCTACGGAACCGGCACCGGAAGGCCAAACCTGGAAGGAGCTGACGGTCAGCAAAATCTTCGACAACGAGGATTTCGGCTACCACAAAATCACCGTGGAACGACCGCTGCGCTTGAACTTCCACGCCACTGCCGAACGCCTGGCGCGGCTGGAAGGCGAAACCGCGTTTAGAAACCTCGCCAGCAGCACCAAAAAAGACGAAGCCGCGCGCCTGCAAGACATAGCCGCTGGCGAAGCCCGCCGGCAGCAGATTCGCGATCTGTTGGCAGAGTTCGCTAAGCGCCACCCGGCGCCCATCAACGACCGCAAGGTGTTTCTGGAAACCCTCAAACCCATCGACCGCGCATTGAATGTCCGCCTCTCCACGCCGGAATTAAAAGCTGTGGTGAACGCGCTGGGCGAGCGGGATGAAAACGCGGAAATCTGTCGCAACCGCGATGGCGAAGCCGAGCCGGATGCCGAACTGCGCGATACGGAAAATGTGCCTCTGAAAGAAAGCATCCAGGCTTATTTTGAGCGTGAAGTCCTGCCCCATGTGCCGGACGCCTGGATCGACCACACCAAGACCAAAATCGGCTACGAAATCCCCCTCAACCGTCACTTCTATCGTTACGAACCGCCGCGTGAGCTGGCGGTTATCGAAGCCGAGATCAAAGCGCTGGAAATGGATATAGTTCGGCTGCTGGGTGAGGTCACCGCATGAGCGGGCTGATTCTCTACCGTACCGAGGATGGGCTTGCGGAGTTTCATCTGCGCGCCATCGATGGCAGCGTGTGGCTTACTCAAGCGGAGATCGCCGAGCTTTTCCAGATCAGCCCGCAGGCGGTAACCCAGCATATTCGCGCTATTTACGCGGAGACCGAACTCGACCCCGAGGCAACTTGTAAGAAAAACTTACAAGTTCGATCCGAAGGGGAGCGACAGGTCAAACGCAAGCTGCTCACCTACCGGCTCGACTTGATCCTTGCCGTTGGCTACCGCGTGCGCTCACCGCGCGGCACCCAGTTTCGCCAATGGGCCACCCGTCACCTGAGCGAATACCTCGTCAGGGGTTTCATCATGGACGACGAGCGCCTGAAGAACCCCGGTGGCTGGGACTACTTTGACGAATTGCTGGCGCGCATCCGCGAGATACGCGCCTCCGAAAAGCGTTTCTATCAGAAAGTGCGCGACCTCTTCGCTCTCAGCCTGGACTACAAGGACCACGAACAACAGGCCCAACTCTTTTTTGCCGAAGTCCAAAACAAACTGCTCTACGCCGTCACCGGCAAAACCGCCGCCGAACTAGTGGTCGCCCGCGCCGACGCCAGCCAACCCAATATGGCTTTGCAAAGCTTCAGCGGCAGCCGCGTGCGCAAAACCGATGTCATCATCGCCAAGAATTATCTCAACGCCGATGAAATCGACACGCTCAACCGCCTGGTGGTGATCTTCCTCGAACAAGCCGAACTGCGCGTAAAAGACCGCCAACCCCTCACATTAGATTACTGGCGTGGCAATGTGGATAAACTGCTTGCCTTCAACGACCGCCCCATACTGCAAGGCGCTGGCAATATCAGCCATGCCGCTATGAAAACCATCGCACATGAACGCTATGAAACCTTTAACGCGCAGCGACGACTGGATGAAGCGAAGGAGGCGGATGCGGAGGATATTCGTGAGCTGGAGGCGGTGGAGAAAAGGCTGGCGGGCAAGGGCGAGGGGAAGAAGCAATGAAATACATTTCCTACAAAAACTATGAACCCAGTAAATCCGTGTGGCTCGACCAACTGCCGAGTCACTGGCAGCAGTTACGTGTCAAACACGTTATTGAGCGCATGGAATCCGGTGTAAGCGTTAACTCGGATTCAAGCCCAGCAAGTGGCGAGGAAGTCGGAGTACTGAAGACAAGCTGTGTCTACGGTGATCAATTTTCCCCGCAAGAGAATAAGCGCGTCTTGGAAGATGAGATCGAACGTGTGGCATGCCCTGTGAAGGCAAACCGTTTGATCGTAAGCCGCATGAACACTCCAGAGCTTGTCGGGAGTTGTGGCTATGCCAGCCAAGACTTTCCCAATTTGTATCTGCCTGATCGCCTTTGGCAAACGGTCTTCAGCAAATCGCGCGAATGCTTACCAAGATTCGCCTGGTACTACTTAACTTCACGTCCAGCGAAATCCGCGATCTCCTCTTTGGCGGCGGGCACAAGCGGGAGCATGCAAAACATTGCTCAAGATGCCTTTTCCGGTATCGGCTTTCCTTTACCTCCACTCGAAGAACAACAAACCATCGCCCGCTTCCTTGATGCCAAAACCGCGCAGATTGATGAACTGATCGCCAAGAAGCGCCAGCTTATCGACAAGCTCAAGGAAAAGCGGCAAGCGCTCATCGCCCGCACCGTCACCCGTGGTTTGCCGCCTGAAGCGGCTAAGGCGGCGGGGTTGGAGCCTAACCCGGAGATGAGGGATTCGGGGGTTGAGTGGTTGGGGGAGATTCCGGTGCATTGGCAGGCGATGTCACTGCGACGGCTAATCAAGTTCGTAAAAACAGGAAATACACCTAGCGGCGCGGAAGATCATCATTTCGAGGACGATGGTTTTAACTGGTACTCGCCGAGCGATTTCTCTGAAAATATTTACTTGGGGCTAGCAAACAGGACATTGTCAGCTGAAGGCAAAACCGAAGTCCGTGTATTTCCAAAAAAGACAGTGATGCTGGTGGGAATCGGCGCGACTATCGGCAAAGTCGGTCTGTCTTTAAACGAATCCGCATGCAATCAACAAATCAATGCAATTGGCTGTAATTCCAGGCTTGATCCTACCTTTGCCGCTTACTATCTGAAAATTTTGCGAGACTTTATTGTGAAGTGCGGAAAGTTCACAACAATGCCGATAATCAATCAAGATGAGACTAAAAACCTAATTTTTACTGTGCCCCCTTATTCTGAGCAGTTGGGGATCGCCACATATATTGACCGTGAGACCGCCGAAATAGACCGGTTGGTGATCCGCGTTGATGAAGTGATTACCCGTCTCACCGAATACCGCCAAGCCCTAATTACCTCCGCCGTCACCGGCAAGATCGATGTGCGAGGACTGGCATGACAGCAGCCTTCAAAACCGTTGAAAGCTTCGACTCTTACCTAAAAGTCATTCATGAAGACCTTCCTCGCAGCATCGGCAACCGACTCTACTATCGTGGGCAGGGCAAACGTGCGGAAGAAGGTTTTGATCTCAAACCCTCCGTTGCTCGTTACGAACATCTTTCCTCACTATCGACTGCTGTTCGCGAGCAACTGGAATGCGAAGTTCTGGAAACCTTCAGTAACCACTTGTTGACCTATGTTCAGCACAGGCCGACAACTCAATGGGAAGAACTGGCCATTGCCCAGCATCATGGATTACCCACCCGTTTTATGGATTGGACGACCAACCCGTTAGTGGCACTTTATTTCGCCGCGCGACAGACCGAGAAGGATCAGGATGGCAACGCAATGGATAGCGCGGTTTATGTACTGATCTCCAATCCAAAACGCTATGCAGATCTAAAGCGCGGTCAATCTTCTCCGGTCAAGCCAGTCGGGGATGTTGCCTCTGAGTCTTTCGATACGAATGAGGATGACGCCTACGAGCAATTTGGCGTGAACGATGATGAAACAGAACTGGAGACCTACTCAAAATCATCCGAGCCTGTTGAAGATAAAGACCTAGGTGCTGACGTAGGTCCAAAGGAATTGCCGACTCCATTCAAAATTAATGAAAACATCATTTATGATCCGCCGCATGTCTCTCCCCGCATTCGCGCGCAGGATGGTGTGCTTTTAGCCTGCTGGCAGCCCATGCGGTCACTGGACGAAAAGGACTATCTGGAAATAGTGATCAAGCACACTGCCCATGAAGATATTCGCCGCCGTTTAGACCAATATGGTGTTTTCGATAAACAACTCTTCCCCGATCTGGATGGCATAGCGAAATGGCTGAAATATCGGGCCTTTGAGATCAACGGGACGATTTGAGGAGCAATTGATGTCCAGCCAAACCACTGAACGCGCCTTTGAGTTTTATGTTGAGGATCTGTTGCTCAAGCAGGGCGGCTGGCAGGCCGGAAGCAACGCCGAATGGGACCGGGCGCGGGCTCTGTTCCCCGCCCGCATCTTCGCCTTTATCGAAGCCACACAACCCAAACTCTGGGCCGATATGACCGGCCTGCATGGCGCCAACCTGCAACCCATGTTGCTGGAGGCACTGATCAAGGAGTTGGAGATCAAGGGCAGCCTTTATGTGCTGCGCCATGGCTTTAAGTTTTATGGGAAGTTGTTCCGGCTCGCCTATTTTCGCCCCGCCCACTCGCTCTCGCCGGATGTGCTGGCGCTCTATAACCAGAACCAGCTAACTGTAACCCGGCAGGTGCCCTGCCACCCCGGCGACTACAGCACCGTGGACATGGTGCTAGCACTGAATGGCTTGCCGGTGGTGACCATCGAACTAAAAAATCCCGCCACCCACCAGACCTGGCGCCATGCGGTGCGGCAATACCAGGCGGATCGCGACCCTCGCGCGCCCTTGTTCGATTTTAAAAAGCGCGCACTGGTGCACTTTGCGGCAGACCCGGACGAGGTGCATATGACCACTCGTCTCGCCCGGGACAAAACCGTATTTCTGCCCTTCAACCGGGGCAGCCACCCCGGCGAGATCCAATGCGGCGCTGGCAATCCCCAGCACCCAAGCGGCTACCGCACCGGCTATTTATGGCAGGAGATACTGCAGCGGGACAGCCTGCTGGACATACTAGGAAATTTCCTCTTTATCGAAAAACACGAGCAGAAGGTGGACGATGGGCGCGGCGGGAAAAAACTGATCACTACGGAAAAAATGGTATTCCCACGCTTTCACCAGTTGGATGCGGTTAGATTGTTAAACGACACGGCGCGCCAGGAAGGCGCCGGAAAAAACTACCTGATCCAGCACTCCGCAGGCAGCGGCAAAACCAACAGTATTTCCTGGCTGTCGCACCGGTTAGCCAGTTTGCATAACGCTCAGGATCAAAAAGTCTTCGACTGCGTGATCGTAATTACCGACCGTAAGGTGCTGGATAAACAATTGCAGGACGCGATCTACCAGATTGAACACGCACAGGGTGTGGTAAAGGCTATTGATCAGGATGCAAAGCAGCTGGCAAGTGCACTGATCGACGGCACCAAGATTGTGATCACCACTCTGCAAAAATTCCCTTTTGTATTGCGCGGCCTGTTACACGCCGCCGGTGCAGACAGCCAGGAAAAAGCCAGCGCAGAGGAAAAGGCCCAAGCAACAGCCTGGCAAAACGCCATAGCGGCAAGGCGCTACGCAGTGATCGTGGATGAAGCCCATTCCAGCCAGAACGGCGAAACGGCGCGAGAATTGAAAAGTATTCTGGGCACCAATACCCTTACCCCAAATGGCGTGGATGAAGACCTGGATTGGGAGGATCGGCTTAACCAGATTATGTCGTCACGCGGCCAGCAGAAAAACCTGAGCTTTTTTGCGTTCACCGCAACACCTAAAGGCAAAACCCTTGAATTATTTGGTCGAGTTGGCCAAACCGGCAAGCCAGAGGCTTTCCACACTTATTCGATGCGCCAAGCCATTGAAGAGGGTTTTATTCTGGATGTGCTGCGCAATTACACCACTTACAGCACTTGGTTTAAATTCGTCAAAAAGGTGGAGGAAGATCCGGCGATACCCAAGAAAAAGGGTGTAAAAGCGCTGGCGAAATTCCCGGTGTTGTTGCAAACGAATGTGGAGCAGAAAACCGAAGTTATCGTCGAGCACTTTCGTGAGCATATTCGCCACCAGCTCGGCGGGCGCGGCAAAGCTATGGTGGTGACCGATTCGCGCCTGATGGCCGTGAAATATCGCAATGCGTTTGACCGCTACCTGCAGGAAAACCAGTACACCGACATACGCCCATTGGTTGCTTTCAGCGGTGTGGTTAAAGATACAGAAACCGATATTGATTACACTGAACCCGGTATGAACCTGGACGTCGTCACCGGCAGTCCCATCCCGGAGAGCCAACTGCCGGAGCGTTTTGCTTCAGACGATTACCAGATACTCCTGGTGGCAAACAAATACCAGACGGGCTTTGATCAGCCGTTGCTGTGTGCCATGTACGTGGACAAGCGCCTGGACGGTGTGCAGGCAGTGCAAACTCTGTCGCGCCTCAACCGCAAAATTCCCGGTAAGGACGAGCCCTTTGTATTGGATTTCGTTAACAAACCTGAGGAGATTTACACGGCGTTCAAACCCTATTACGACTCCACCAGTTTGCAGGAGTCCGCCAACCCGGAATTGCTCCCCCAAATCAAACACGAACTGGATCAGATGCAGGTATATTTCTGGAGCGAGGTAGAGGCGTTTGCCCGCATTTTCTATCGCCAACTGGATCGACAAAATCCGGCAGACCATGCCCATATGCAACGCCACCTGCAACCGGCAGTGGATCGCTTCAAAGCCATCGACGATGAAGCCGTGCGCGGCGCCTTTAGAGACAAGTTGGGTGGTTATGTACGAATGTACGCCTTCCTCAGCCAAATACTCCCCTACGGCGATCTGGATATGGAAATGCTCTACAGCTATGGCCGCCTATTGCTGCCACACCTACCCCTGGACCGCGACAATAGCCAGGTCAAGCTCAATAACGATGTGGAGTTGCAGTATTACCGCTTGCAGCGGGTTTCCAGTGGCCCGATTGATTTGAAAATCGGCGAGCCCGAAGGTGTTTACAGCCCAACCGACGTCGGCACCGGCAAATCCAAAGAAGAAAAAGCCCCACTGTCTGAAATTATCCAGACGCTCAACGACCGTTTCGGCACTGCATTTACCGAAGAAGACCGCCTTTTCTTCGAACAGATCAAAGCGCGGGCCGCTGCCAACACACAGGTCATTCAAACCGCCATGGCCAATCCGTTCGACAAGTTCCAGCTGGGAATCCGCAAGCTGATCGAGGAATTAATGATTCAACGCATGACGGAGAATGACAAAATCGTCACCCGCTATATGGATGATGGTGAGTTTCAGCGCACCGCATTTCCGCTTTTGGCAAAAGAGATTTTTGAAGCCGTACACAAGGAGCAGCGACAGCCCGGAGAAGGAGCTTGATCTAGGGATCCCTCGAAGTCTCAGCCAAAGCCATTCGAGCAGATTCAAGAAAATGATGTAATTTACGAGGCAACAGCGATGGCCAATCAAACAGAGCTTGATGCCTTGCGGGCGGAAAATGCCCGTTTGATCGCTCTGTTGGAGACCAACGGCATTGAGTGGCGCTTGTCAGCCTCTCCGGCGGAGCCGGCCAACAACCCAGAACCGTCAAAAATTTCTACCCCTGAAAAACTCAGATTATTTAGCCAACTCTTTCGGGGTCGCAGCGATGTTTATGCAGTCCGCTGGGAAAGCAAAACAACCGGTAAGTCCGGCTATACCCCGGCGTGCGCAAACGACAAATTTGCCGTTAGAACAAACCGTCACGACGTCGCTACTGTCATTGCAACTGATCGCCGAATTGATGTCTGCGAAAAACCACGAATCAAATGCTCTGAATGCTCGCATCGCTCGTTGCTGCCGCTATCCGATGCGGGCATCTACGACCACCTCATAGGCAACCACACGATTGGCATTTATCCTCTTTTAGAGGATGACAGCTGCTACTTCCTGGCCGTCGATTTTGATGAGGCCGAATGGCGGGATGATGCCTCGGCATTTGCGCAGTCTTGTGCCGAACTCGGGGTGCCAGTCGCGCTAGAAATTTCCCGTTCCGGTCAAGGCGCACATGCCTGGGTTTTCTTCTCCGGAAAAGTGTCAGCCCGCGACGCGCGAAGACTGGGTAGTGCTGTAATCAGCTATACCTGCAATCGCACGCGACAGCTGAAGCTGGCGTCCTATGACCGACTGTTTCCGAATCAAGACTCAATGCCCAAAGGTGGGTTCGGTAACCTGATTGCTTTGCCCTTGCAAAAGCGTCCACGCGAGAACAATTGCAGCGTATTCGTTGATCGCGATTTCCGCGCGTATCCAGATCAGTGGGCATTTCTTGCTGCAATCGAACCCATGTCACCCGAAGATATAGAACCTGTCATCCTGCATACCACCGGTGGTACGCATCCGTTAGATATCACCTTTATCGACGACGAAGATTTGGCAAAGCCCTGGCAAACAATACCCTCGTCAGCCAATAAGCTAACAGGCACTCTGCCGGAAGCAGTAACTGTAACTCTGGCTAATATGATCTATCTCGAAAAAGTACAGCTGCCGCAAGTATTGGCCAATCGTTTGATCCGTCTCGCCGCATTCCAAAATCCGGAATTTTACAAAGCTCAGGCGATGAGAATGTCTGTGTGGAACAAACCGCGGGTGATCGGCTGCGCCGAGAACTTTCCTCAGCACATAGCCCTGCCCCGTGGCTGCCTTGATGCAGTGCGAGCTCTGATGCATGAGCACGGAATTCGCTGCGAGCTTCGTGACGAGCGATTTAGTGGTGTGGCAATTGATGCAAGATTTGCCGGCGCATTAAGAGATGACCAGGAGGCTGCAGTCGCTGCGATGCTGCTCCACGATGCCGGGGTACTTTGTGCGCCTACTGCGTTTGGCAAAACGGTGACCGCTGCTGCGCTTATTGCCACACGCGCTGTTAACACTCTGGTGTTGGTGCACCGCACAGAGCTGCTTAAACAATGGCAGGAGCGCCTGCAAGCTTTTCTCGATCTTGGCGAACACGGTGTTGGTGTCATAGGCAGTGGCAAAGCAAAACCGACAGGAAAAATTGACATAGCGGTAATGCAATCCTTGTCCCGACAACACAAAGTTGATCCACTGGTTGAGACATACGGACAAATCATAGTGGACGAATGCCACCACATAGGCGCAGCGTCATTTGACGCAATTCTCAAGCAGGCTAAAGCGAAATTTGTTTTGGGATTGACCGCCACCCCCATTCGTCGCGATGGTCAGCAGCCGATCATTTTTATGCAGTGCGGGCCGATTCGTCATACCGCAAATAAACCATTAAATGCACCGCATGACTTGGTGGTCTTGCCTCGCTTACATGCCAACCGGATTGACCTGCCGAGCGATAGCGGTATTCAGGATGTCTTTCGTCATATCGCCAATGACCCGGGCAGAACCTCCGCTATAGCTATCGAGGTCAAAACCGCCATATCGGAAAAACGCAAAGTGCTGGTACTGACAGAGCGCAACGAACATCTGCAGGCCATTGGGGCAGCTTTGGCAGATCAGGTAGGTCCGCTGTTTGTGTTGCACGGGCGAATGTCAAAAAAGCAGCGATCTGCTTTGGTCTATGAAATGGAAGCATTGCCAGCCACCGCGCCGCGGATTCTGTTGTCCACGGGGAAACTCGTTGGTGAAGGCTTTGATCATCCACCGCTCGACACCTTGATTCTGGCAATGCCTGTTTCGTGGAAAGGCACTTTGCAACAGTACGCGGGCCGCTTGCACCGGGAGCACGAAGCTAAATCTGATGTAAGGATCATCGACTTCGTCGATACCGGACACCCGGCATTGCTACGGATGTGGAACAAGCGCCTACGAGGTTATCGAGCTATGGGTTATCGAATAGTTGAAGATGTCATTTAACCCAACTTGGATTTACGAGCCACTGACCGGTCCAATCCAGGATACATTCGCCACATTCGTCTACAAACCCGGCCACCCCAGTGCTAAAGTAACCGGCACTCTACGAGCGAATCATGACCCGATCCATCGACCCCAATAGTCTTATCCCCGAATCGCCGATCCTGGTGTATCCCTCCCTAGCCGCCACCATTGGCCTGGAGGAAGCAACCATGTTGTCCATCCTGACGGGGGTGGCGCGCAATCAGCTGGGCACGAGTAATAACGGCTATCTGTGGTTTACCCTCGGCGAAGCGACGGTCAATCAGTTGATGCCCTTCTGGCAGCCGCAGGATGTACAGCGCATCGCTGCCAATCTGCGCGAACAGGGATTGATACTGATCGCCTCGGCCCCTTACACCAGCGCCCTGCAGCTCAAATTCGCCTTTAACGATAAAGTCGTGCAGCCGGTAACGGCGCCTGTCGCACCGAACGCACCGGTGCAGGGCAAGAATCTGATTGCCCCCTCCTGGCAGCCCGATCGGGAAATCCTAGGCCGATTGGCTCAGCACAATATCCCCGCGAATTTCGCTCTGGAACAGGTACCGGAGTTCGTTAATTACTGGCGCGAGCGCGGCGAATCCGCCCACTCCTGGGGCTCCAAGTTCATCCAGCACACCATCCGCAAATGGCGCGAGTTCGAGTCCGAGCAGAACGCTCGCAGCCGCGAGACGCCCATGACGTACAACTGGCGGCCCAGCGAGGAAGCGATGGACGTGCTGACCCGCCACGCTGGCATCAGCCGTCAATTTGTGGAAGATGCGATTCCGGAGTTCGAACTTTACTGGCGGGAAAAAGGCGCCCGGTCGGATAACTGGAACAAAAAGTTCCGCGATCATGTCCACCATCAGTGGCTGCGCTACAAGGCGGCCCTGGAACACGACCCCACCCCGCGGCGCATTTCGCCGAATTGGGTGCCGTCACAGGATGTATACGAAGTGCTGCGCCTGGCGAATATCGACATTCCCTTTGCCCAGAGCCTGCTGCCAGAGTTTGTGATCTACTGGCGCGACAGCAATCAGGTGCACGCCTCCTGGAATACCCGTTTCCTGCAATATGTAAAACAGCGCTGGGCGAAACGCCACGCGCAGGAAGACCCTCAAACCAAATCGACGCGAGAATTGAGCCTTGCCGAACAACTCACCGACCGCAGCTGGGCCCTCTGAGCCCGCTGTGACGCACGAC
>Ga0065721_10049287_pt1 | contig 38891 bp, 40 predicted proteins | sample Mesricmetagenome_FD_59108 | JGI IMG/M metagenome (GOLD analysis project Ga0065721, IMG submission 59108) | Mesophilic microbial community from rice straw/compost enrichment Sample: eDNA_1 v2 (version 2) | ecosystem: Engineered > Solid waste > Grass > Composting > Bioreactor | place: USA: Davis... | reverse complement strand
GTTTTACGATTTGCTGGTGTCTTCTCCGCTTCCGCTTCATGTGATGCAATCTTGTATATCGCTGTGCTGGCGAACCCATCGCCGTTTTGTTCCTCTAAGCAGAGAATACTGACGGAGGAGGTCGATATGAACGACAGCATTAAAAGCGAAGCGAACAGCGAGAGATGGCAGCGCAACTCAGATGGTTGGGTTGCCATGCAGGAAAAGTCGCGAAAACTAAAAGATGAAGCGGAGCGCTTAGATATGCACGGCGAGGAAAGACGCAAATTTATCGACGAGCAAAGAAAAAAGTCTGTTTACCGCTCTGATCATTAAATGGCGTGAATATTGCCACCCAACAAGCAAACGTTTGTAGGGAGTTGCAATGAACGAAAAAGTCATCGGCAAAAGCAATCATGTTCTCGCCTATTTTGGTGCACTCCACGCCATCATCGCGACTGTTTCGCTTGTGCTTTTTATTGCGCAATTGGTTACGTCCTCCCAGGACGTAACGGCTTCAATTTTTTCTCGGGAGATGTTGTATTTGCAATTATCTCTGCTAGGTATGCTGCTCCCGAGCGTCGCATTCTGCTCCTACCTATCTTTAGGTCTGAAACTGAATTCCCGCTTTTATCGCAGGGCGATGACCGTTTCCGCGGTAATGGTTCTGCCAATTTTTCCTGTGGTATCGCTTCTTGGGTTTTATCTGTCGCCGTTAGTCGTTAACTCGTAACCAGATATTTTATGTGCTACAACAAAATGGTGGCGATCTGGGGTATGGAGGTGAAAGGCGAAGTGCCGGAGAAACAATTATGTGTGGATCTGCGTGAATACTACAATATGCTTTTTCCCGAAGGGCCGGGCGGCTGCTAGGAATGCGGCCTCTAAGCATGGCCCATCCAGAATTTGCAGAAACGTCATCTTATTCCTACACCGTTGACGGCGCTGAGTACGCGATTGCATTTCCTATTGCCCGCTTCCGCATTGCCGATGGCGCCGTGAGTTTAATACGCTAGTGCATTGCATTTTGAATCTGGCGCGCTCGAAGTGAGCTTCGGCGACGAACTTTGGTGGACCGCCCACTGGGAACCCGTGCCCACTGCTGAGGGCTTCCGTCTTCGCAGTAGAGCCAAAGGGGATCATTTTCTGGAAATCATCGATGGTGGAGTGTCTCTGGTACCTGAAGTCGAGGCTGGACAAACCCTGTGGCAGTTCGATCAAGTGCCCGCTACTGAGGAATAATTTAGACGGCTATTGGCGTCGAAATAGTTGACAGATGTCGATTTTGGTGTCAGCGCGTTTAAAGTTAACTGATTGATTCTGAAGCTATTTTTCTTATTGGTGCAGTTATTGCTGATTAGGGTCCCGTGGTTCCCGGACGGGGGAGCCAGTCGGTCAATAATCGGTAATCATTATGAAAAAACATCTTGTTGGTTTGTCACTTGTTGCTTCTTTGGCATTTGTAGCTGGACCTAGCTACGCAGTTGGTACTTGGGGCGGTAATTCCGGCAATAAAGGTAAGCTTGATGAGTTCGTCTGCAAGCTTGCCCCCAAGAATCCCCACTGCAAGGACAGCACACCGGCTCCTCAGCCCCAGCCTGAGCCGCATGCGGTTCCGGAAATCGACGCTGCCAATGCTGGCTTGGCTCTCGCTCTGGTTGGTGGACTTCTGGCCATCCGCCGCGAGCGCCGCAATCGCAAGTAATGTAAAGCTCCTTGTTGGTTGGTATTAAGCCCCCAGGCGAAAGCCTTGGGGGCTTTTTTTATGTCCGCTGATGGGGCAATTCGTTCAGCAGCGCACAGAAACCCAATGCTTATGAGCGTGAAGTAAATCCGCAATTTGCGCAGGAGGATTTATGGAAACTCAAGAGCTTCATCGCGGTCGGCTGATCGACCATATTCAGTTGGTAGTGCGCGATTTCCCGGCTTCGCAACGTTTCTATTCCGCCGTTTTCGAAGCGCTAAAAATTCCCATGGGTGGAACTGGCGAAGATTATTTCTGGGCGGACGAATTATTTGTTTCCACACAGGACAGTATCGCTGCGCAGGGCATTCTGACCGGCCGCCATCATCTGGCGTTTCAGGCGCAGGATCGCGATATGGTGGAAGCGTGTTACCAAGCCGCGCTGGCAAACGGCGGCCAGGCTAACGGCGCACCGGGCGAGCGTGCTTATCACCCGGGGTATTACGCTGCTTTTGTATTGGATCCGGATGGCAACAATATCGAAGCGGTTTATCACGGAGAGGCCGAACGCAGCGCCCCGTCCGTGCATATCCGGTTTTGAGATTAACTTTCTACGCTTTATATCTCCCAGCGATTTTTACGCAACCACACACACGCGCAAAGAAAAGCTGCGCTGACCAGCAGTCCTAATAAAAATTGCGGCGCGGCCAGCGCGGCAGTTATGCGCTCGGGTAGGGCAAGAGGATCGTGGACCAATATGCCTAAATTATACAAACCGCTGCCGATTTGCTCGCGTAAAACGCGGAACAACTGGTGGCTGCCCAGAACCCATTTTTCCGCCACAATCAATGCCAGCGGCAGTCCCAGCGCCAACATAAAAGGTGTTTTGCGCACAAATGCGGAACTGAACAGTAACCAGGAAAATAGTGGCAGATACCACAGCGCCAGCACTATCCAACCAAGTATCAGCCCGAGCGCACATTTAAAAAATACCGCCAGCACCGACCCCATATCCGGTACCGGAATTTTCCAAACCGAACCTGCATAAACCAGGAAACTGAGCAGAAACAGTGCGCCGGTCAGCAGTGCCGCGCCGACATAAACGGCGGGCGCACCTATAACGCCAGCGGTCAGTTTGGATAATACGGTTTCACTTTCGGAAACCGGCATGGATTTCCAGAACAGCACACTTTGATCGCGCCGATCGCTGTAGAGAGTGTCAGCAAAATAAAACAGCAGAACCAGCAGTAGAATCACGGTAAAAACGCTAAAAACCGCAGTGAGGCCGTGTATCAGATATGCGGGATCGGTAGTCACGGACTGTTGCCCGGCCACTTCCGCCAGCACGTCAAAACCCAAGTCTGAATTGCCGGTATAGCCGACGCTGTGTTGCGAAATAAAGCCGGCGATTTTGTAATGCCAGGGCGCGATGCCGAGCACCAGCAGGATAACCAGAATTCCTGTGGTGACCAGTGGAGTTTTGATAAAGCTGGAGCGGCATTCCCAGAATTCGCGTTTTATCTGCGTGATCATTTTTGATTTCATGATTTTTCTCCATGCATTTTCGCCACAAATATATCGGCGAGACTGGGTGTTTTGATCGGCCCGAGAGAGCGCAGAAATTCCCGGTCGCCACCTTCGAATATCATCGCTTTGCCGCCTAGGACAGGTCGGCTGTGGATAGGCGTATGGCCCGCGACTTTAGCCAGTTGATCATCGGTCAGTTGCAACTCGACAAAGCGATCCTGCAGCTCTTCCATTGAAGAATTCAGGCACAACTTGCCCTGGCGAATAAACACCACATCGGTGAGCAGATTTTCAATTTCCTCAACTTGGTGAGTGGTGATCAGAATGGTTTTATCCTTATCGAAATAATCATCGAGAAGTGCGTTGTAAAACTGCTTGCGGTAGAGAATATCCAAACCCAGAGTGGGTTCGTCCAAAATCAATAATTTGCTGTCGATGGCCATGACCAGGGCGAGATGCAATTGCGTCAGCATGCCCTTGGATAACTGGCGCACCAACATATTGGTTTTCACCTCTGTGCGTTGTAAAAACACCTCAGCCTTGGCGCGATCAAAACGTGGATGCACACCCTCCATATATTCCAGCGCCTGTTTTACCTTCAGCCAACGCGGCAATATGGCGGTGTCCGCGATAAAGGAAATTTCCTGCAGCATTTGCGTGCGCTGTGTATGCGGATTCAGACCGAGTACCGCCAATTCACCCTGCGCGGGGGCAAGACCCAGAATGGCTTTCAGCAGAGTGGTTTTGCCGGCGCCGTTGGGGCCGATCAGACCGAGAATTCGCCCCGGCATCAAATCCAGATCAATGCCGTCGAGAACCCGCGTGGAGCCGTAGCTTTTGCTGAGTCCCCGCGCTTTTATCACCGTTTGCATTTAAGTGTTCTCCTTCATCATTTGGCGTATAGCCTTGGTCAATTCCGCCTCGCGTATGCCGAGTTGGCGCGCCTTAGCAATTAAATTGGGCAATTCCTGCGAAATAAATTTTTCACGTTCCGAGGTGGCGATTTTTTGTTGTGAGCCGGCCAGCACAAACATGCCGAGGCCGCGGCGTTTTTCCACCAGTCCGGCGTCCACCAATTCCTGATAGGCTTTGCCGACGGTTAAATGATTGATCTGATAATCACTGGCGACCTGCCTTACCGAGGGCAGGGCCTCACCTTCCTTTAATGCGCCACTTAAAATCAGCCCGAGAATTTTGTCGTGCAACTGACGGTAAATGGGTTGGTCGTCTTTCCAAGAATCCTGCATGAAATTCACTCTTGTTGTTGAGCAGTCGCTCAGACAATATTTTCTAAATCATGGAAACCACATGCCGATACTCGCTGCATAAACACCCAATGCGGTCAGCAGCGACATCAGTGTCAGCACAATTGCCAATACGATTTTGTGCCAGTTCTTTTGTGAGGCGGACGCGGCAAAATAAAACTCCAATAGCAGCAGCGGAATAATGTATTGCGTAAAACTGACCACTACCAACGCCGGTCCGTGAAAGGTTTCGGGGTTGATGCCCTTGCCGCCACTCAACATCAACCAAAGCATCAGTTGTAGACGGAAAAACCAGACGGCGGATGCGGTGATAAAAAGGCGCAAGGCATAGCGCCGGTGCGCAGAGAAATTACCCATTCTCGCGTAGCGGATGGTATGCCAGCCGAAATAAAACGCCAGCAGCGCGCTGATGCTGGTGCCGATCTGCACGCCGAGTCCGCCGACGTCGCTGTGAAACCAGATCATATACAAGCCGGAAACACTGGCGATCGCGACGCAGAATAAATAAATGCGGCCATTCCAGCGGTGAAAACCCGGTGCGCGAGCGCGAATAATTGGCAGCAATTGCAAAGAGCCGCCGACAAAAATGCCCAGGGCAAGACCCACATGAACAATAAACACCGCGGCGTAAATCCATGGTAGATCGTCCCAGCGTGCCGGTGCTCCCTGCGCAGGTGCGATGGCGTAGGTGTTGAATATGTACCACGCAAAAATCCACTGACCCAATAGCGCAATCCCAACCCACAAGCGCGCGGAGTTATTGAGCCAGCGTTCGCCGCGCAATGGTTGCGTTGTTATAGCTTTTTCGGGAGCTGGCATAGCCGTCTCGGCCGCCGCAGCTTGTGTCCATCCGGTCATAAGATACATCCTTTGTGATATGGTGTTATGAATAACTATATCACCATAACTAAGAAACGCAAATCGTCTTGTGGCAGCAGCCGTCGCCGGGCCTTTGCGTTTGGGCCGATGTATGGCTATGGTTGCGGCGGTTTACTCAATAAAATCAACAGTCGGAGTTACCTATGCTCATCCGCTTATTCGCGTTGGCGACCGTTTTTATGCTGGCGTTTCCCGTATTGGCTGCGGAGCCGCCGCGCAAATTTGTTTTGGACAATACCGAGATTATTCCGCTGAAATCGCGCCACACTGGCCGCAGTCATGAAGTGGTCATCGTTTTTCCGGAAAGTTATGGCAAGGAGCCCAAACGGACCTATCCGGTTTTCTATTATCTCGATGCCTATTGGGATACGCCGCTGCTGGTGTCCACTTATGGCAATCTGCGCTACGACAATCAGATCCCGGAAATTCTGATGGTGGGTTTGTCCTATCCTGCGGGCGATAGCTATGACGTGCGCCGCCGGCAGGATTACACCCCAACAGCGATAGATGCCAAATCCGGTGGTGCGGATAAATTTCTGGCGTTTATTCGCGATGAAGTGGCACCGCTGGTGGAGAAAAACTATCGCGGCGAAAAAACTGATCGCATTCTCGGCGGCGTGTCTTTGGGAGGCTTATTTACGTTATATGCGGCCTATAACCAACCGGATTTCTTTTCGGGCTATATTGCCATCAGCCCCGCTGTGAGCTGGGATAAGCAAGTCATGCTCAAAGTGGATGAAACCTTCGCGAAAAAACAACGCGCGCTGCCGGCGAGAATGTTTGTCTCCTATGGCTCGACGGAATATGCACCCTTTCGTTTACCGATCGAACAATTTCAAAAACGCCTCGAGCAGCAGTCTCATAAAAATTTGGCACTGTTGAATTATGTTATGGACGGCATCGATCACACCGCAGTCAAGGGTGACGGCTATGTGCGCGGATTGACTTGGGTATTGCAGCCGAAAAAGCCGGCCGGCCCTGCTGGTTTGGAGCGCGATATGAAAGCGGCGGGAGAATAATCAGCTCAAGCAAGGGTTCGTTTTGTTTCGTGGGCGATGGCATATGAATTGCTCAAGCCCGCTGCAGTTGGCGTCGCTGCTGATTTTAAGAAAGATAAAGCTTCCGCTTTTGTAAGGAATGCAGCGACGTTTGCAAATCCACCTGATAAACGAAACGAGGCAGCACATGATAGTTCGCAAAGGCAGTGCAAGTTGGCGCGGTGATCTCAAAAATGGCAAAGGCACAGTCTCCACCGGCAGCGGTGCACTGGCGGACCAGCCCTACGGCTTCAATACCCGGTTCGAAGATAAGCAGGGCACCAATCCGGAAGAATTAATCGGCGCGGCGCACGCGGGCTGTTTTTCCATGGCGCTGGCCTTGAATATTACGGAAGAGGGGTTTGTTGCCGAGCATATCGACACGGTCGCGGAAGTGAAACTGGAAAAATCCGCTGACGGCTTTTCCATTACCGAGGTGCAATTAAAAGTTTCGGCCGCTGTGCCTGGCATGGATAAGGAAACCTTTGAGCGTCTGGCGGCAAAAACCAAAGAGGGTTGCCCGGTTTCCAAAGTATTAAATGCGAAAATCAATCTGGCAACGGAATTTAATACTTGATTTAGGTTGTGCTCACGGATGAGCGATTCAGGCAGCTGCTTTGGTCGCGCAGACAATCACATTGCCGTTGCTGCCTTGCCATTCGGAGAGGCGGCTGAAGTCGTGTTCCAGAATCAGCACTTCAAAACCTACTTCCAGCAGTAATTGTTTCAAAGTATCGATTTTTACCGCGGTCATCACATGATGATCGTGGTAATGCAATTGCTGTTGCGCGGTGGTTTCACGGATAAGTAAATACAAATCCATCACATCACCGGACCCCGGATAATGCCAGCGTGTTTGGAAGCGCAATTCGCCGGTTGCGGTGGCCAGTGTATGCAAATGACCTGCGTCATTGGCAATGGTGTCCTTGTCCACTGCATCGAAACAGAATAAGCCACCGGGTGCGAGCGCTGAAAAAACTTGAGCAAAGGTTTTTTCGATAGCGATTATGGACGGGCAATAGTGTGTGGAATAGAGAAAGCAGGTAATCAGATCCAGCGGCTCCGCCGCGGTCCAATTGCTCATATCCGCCTGAATCCATTTCGCTGTCGGGCAGCGTTGCGCCGCGAGTTCCAGCATTTTCGCGCTCAAGTCCAAACCGCTGCAGTCACACCCGGCATCGTTAAAATATTTGAGCAAACTGCCTGAACCGCAGGCCAAATCCAGATAACGCAAACCGCCATTGCCGCATATTTGATTTGCGCGCAGGACAAAATCGCATTGTTCACGGTAATCGATATTGGAACAGAGTTCGTCGTAATAGGACGAAAGGTCGGCGTAGAGCGGTGGGCTGGACATAAAACAAACTCGCAAGCGGGGCGCGGAATTTAATCTTTTCCTGCTGCGGACGCAAGTAAACCCCGGTTTAGTGATTGCCGGGGTTCTATTTAACAGTTATAAGTCTTCAAGACGATTGGCACTTTGCGACATGCGCAGCAGCTCCTGCTCCTCCAGATGCACCAAGTCGCTTACCAGCTCGTTGGCGGAGCCGTGCACAAAGTCGCCAAGGTGGCGGTAAATATTGAGGATGTGATCGTGCTCTTCCTGCACGGTCGCTAGTATGTCATTGGTGTCTTTGCCTTTGATCGACAACACCGAAGGGGAGCGGCCGGTAGGTTCGTACTGTTCGGTATAAGCACTCACCCAGGTGCTGAGGGCGGTATCGCTCGCATTTTCGCCGTAGCGCTTCACCATGCGCGCCAGCTCATTTTCATGCTCAATTAAATAATCCAGCAACATACGCTCTCGTTCGCTTGCTTCGCTGGCGCTCATCTGCAGGGAGCGCGCGAGTCCCAAATGATATTGTTCCGTCCACAGAACCATGTCATGCAACGTTTTATTCGACATACTGACCTCGCAGTAATTTTGTTGATCCTTTATTGATGCTGATTACATTGCAATGATTATTCCGCTTCGTACTGTCGTTATTTTTCTCGATTTTCCTTAGCTGCGGGTAATCTGGCACAAATTTATTGTGCAAAATTTACAGATTTATTAAGAAATTACCTGAGTAATGTGCAAAAGAAATTTACTGGTGAAATGCTTTAGCAGCAAAAAGCAGTGAAGGGCATAGGTATTGCATTTTCAGTGGGCGAACACTGATGCAGCACTGGGTTGTATCAAATTTCCGACAATAAATGAGGTGAACCCTATGGCTACAAGTACTCATTCTCCAGAACGACGTTTTACCCCGGACCGACGCTCCGGCAATGTCTCACCAGTGCGCCCTGGCACCGTATCTGCCACTCGCCCAAGTGCGGTGACATCTGCGAATAAACTTTCTGCGCTGGGTTGGGTGGCGATGGTATTGCTTATCATCGGCGGAATTAATTGGGGCTTGGTGGGATTTTTTGGCTTTGATCTGGTGGCGGCTATTTTTGGTCCTATGAGTGTGTTGTCGCGCATCGTTTATGCCCTGGTCGGCCTGTCCGCGCTTTACACTATTTTTAGCTGTGCAAAATTGGCCGGCAAAAGCAAGGTTTAAATACTAAGAGCAGCTCCCCTTGCGGGAGCTGTTAATGCCCGCCGTGAACACCTACCATTCTGCCCAATAACATTTGAAATTCCTCCGGACTGATATCCACCAATTCCACCACGCGTCCGTAAAGCATAATCGTTGGCACGTTGCGCCCTCCCATTTCCTCCTGCGCTTTTTTGAGGCAGTAGAGAATCGCTCGCTCTTTACGCGTCAGTCCGTCGCGTACATCTGGAATATCCGCAAGATTGATATGTGACATAGGCAAAATCCGCAATGGCGCAGTAGCGGCAGTGTAGAAACCTGGCGTTACGCAGGCAAGGCGGAAATTGCCCTATATCTCAGGCGAAGGTTTTTTGGCCGGTGTAATTTATCATCCATTGCACGCCGAATTGGTCGATGCAGATCCCGAAAAGTTCGGCCCATTCGGTTTCTTGCAACGGCATTTCCACAGTGCCGTTTTGACTGAGCGCGTTGAAAATCCGCTCGCCTTCCGCAGGAGTTTCAGCTTCGAGATTGAGATAACAATGATTGCCTTGTGTAAAAGGCCGGCCCCAGGTGGTCGCCACGTCATTCGCCATCAGCAGGTTGTGTTTGCCGAGGGGCAGGGCGATATGGGCGATTTTATCCAACTCATCTTCGGCGACGCCCATGCTGTTGTCCGGGAAATCGCGAAAGCGGATAAGGGTGGAAAATTCGCCGCCAAACACTTCGCGGTAAAAGGTAAAAGCCTGTTCGGTGTTGCCTTTGAAGTTGAGATATGGGTTAACGCTGATCATGGTTTGCTCCTTTTATTGAGGGTTACCCGTTAGTCGCAGCAGCTCTGCGCAAATCGACACGTTCCTTAAATAAGGACCGAATGAACGGTGCTGGTGGAGCATGGTCGTACGTCGCTTATAAGGACATCACCTGCCGCTTATGAACGCCTCTTTACCATCTGCCTATATATATCCAGACCTGGACGTCAGGTCTCGTCGGGGATGGCTATTGGGTTGGGGCGTAATGCTCTCCGTGCTGCTGCATCTATCCGTGCTGGTAGTGCTTTATAAGTTGAACACGCCGCGCAAGGGTGTAGAAGAACAAGTCCACTTGCGGATTCAAATCCGCGCTGAAGAGAGCCCTGCGGTGGAAATTCCTTCACCTGAGCCGGAGATCGCGGAGCCGCAGGAAATCGAAGAGCTGCCGGACGCGGTTGCTACACCACCTCCTGTCGAGCAGAAGCCAGATCCGCCACCAATGCCGACATCACCATCTGCAGCACCGCCAAAGTCGGTGCTGCAGATGGTGGATGACTACCTCGCCACTGAAGATCTCCCTGCAGTGCCGCCCGCCGACACGGGCCCACACAACATATTTCACCCAGAACTGCGGCGCGCCCTTGGCGGGCCAAAACGCCAGCCCGGCGGCAACCCGCTGCTCAACAATTCCACCATCGGTGATACCCAGGAGCGGGTGGCGTTGGACGGCAAGTGTTTTCGCCTGGAGGACCTGGGCGGGGGCGGTGACCGGCGCGCCTGGTATCGGGTAACTTGTAACGGCAAAGAAACCACCTTGGAGGCGATGGCGCGGGGCTTAATGGAGGCGCTCGAGCGCCGGAGATAGACCCAGTTCCCCCTTTACAAAGCTCAACACCTGCGCGGATTGACTGCCCCGGAGCGATGGGTTTGAATGACCGACCGCCCGAGGTTGGACTCGCGCCAATACATAATAAGTAGACAAGTGACAGAGCTATGAAACCCAAAAACAAGCCGGAAGAAGCAGCAACCACCGTCCCCTCAGTTTCCTCCTACGATCGGCCCTGGATTACAGACGGCGCCTGGGTTACCGGTGTCGCCGGAACGCTGGCCATCCTGATTCTGGGTTACTACTTCGGCACCACGCGCGCGCATCTTGACGGCGTGCCCTTTCTCAACGGCACCCTGCAGGAAGAAAAACATGCGGTCATGCTGATCTCCCTCGGCATAGTGTCGGCGATCATGATCGGGGTGGAGCTGATCCGCCTGGCCAACTTCAAGGATTATGTCTTTATCCGCAAAGACCCTCTGCTGGAGCAGGGCAAGGTGGTGCAGTTTCTGGCCGACTGTTTAAAGATCTATCTGTTGCTGCTGTTGCTGTTTACCGTCTGCCGCTGGGGCTATCACTCGCTGAACGAGTACGGTTACCGCCCGAAAAACAACTATTACGCGCCCTGGTTTTTCACTTTGGATTTTCTCTGGCAGCTGTTTGCCATTGCCGGGCTTCCTTATATCGCCCTGACCCGCGCGTTCAAATACAGTCCCGCCGACGATAAAAAAGATCTGGCCACGCTGACCCAGAAGTTTCTGGCCTATGTACTGGCGGCTGTGCCGCCCCTGCGCCATCTGCGCCCGGAATTCACCATCGACGACAAACGCGCGGCCCGCGGCCTGGCGGTTAAATTCTTTTTTGCGCCGGTGATGACGGTGTTCTTCTTCGACAACTTCTCCCACTTGCAAAACAACCTGGATTACATGCTCAGCAACGCCATTCCGGCGATGCAAAAAGGCACCTACAACTACGACATCCTCGGCCGCGATGTCGGCAATATCCTCTCCAACATTATTTTCTCCATCGACGTCGGTCTGGCCTGGTGCGGCTACGTGGTGTCATCGCGCTGGTTGGATAACACCACCGTATCCGCCGAGCCCACCATGTTTGGCTGGCTGGTGTGTCTGATCAGCTATCCGCCGTTCCGTGTTATGGGCGGCTGGTTCCTCTCCGGTCCCGGCGAAACCCTCTACACCCAGATCCCTATGGATGGCCTGGTCACACTCTTCGCCAGCCTGATGATGTTCAGCTATTTCCTTTATATGCTGCCCACCATCTGGTTCGGCCTGCGCTTCTCCAATCTCACCCACCGGGGCATCATCCGCAAAGGGCCTTACGCGGTGGTGCGCCACCCGGCCTACGCGGCGAAAAACCTGGCCTGGTGGTTTGTCGGTCTGCCGTCGGCGATCTACGCTGGCTACACCCAGGGCTTCAGCGTCGGCCTGCTTTATGTCGCCGGGCTGATTTTCTTGACTGCGGTCTACTACGCCCGGGCCATCACCGAGGAGCGGCATTTGAGCTTCGACCCCGCCTACCAGGAATACTGCCGCCACGTACCCTACCGCTTTATTCCCGGCGTTATCTAAGCGCTCACCGAGCTGCTCAGTCCAGCGCAGCTCGGACTTTATGCCCTTTAATTGACTCTTAAATCGCGGCCAAATCAGTGGCCGCGATTTGCCTCGCTCCGTCTCCTTTGCTGCTCTACAATCACGCGCCCAGATAAGCGGGTCAGCGCACAGTGGGGGATGTCATACGCCCGTAAGATTGCCCTCCGCATCGTTTGGTGTGCTATCCGGTGCTGCCTAATTCAATTACCTCCAGTCGCGCGGCCGCAGGCTTGGAGTGACGCAACCACTGAAGAGCTTCTATGCCCGATTCACCAGTTGATCAGTCCCATTTCCGGCGCATGATGGCGCGCAACATCGCCATGCCCTTGGCCGCCGGCTTTATCAACATCGTCTTCTTTGTCGCCTTGGTGTACGCCCTGTTGTCCGGCGTGCGCATGGTGAACCAGACCGAGGCGGTGATCCGCCAGGCCGATACCATCATCAGTTTGGCCATGGATATGCAATCGAGCATCCGCGGTTACCTGATCACGGGTGATCCGGATTTCCTGCAGGTCTATGAGACCGCCAAACCGACCTTCGCCACCGAGCTGCAAAGTCTGCAGGAGGCGGTGGGTGACAATCAGGTGCAGGTGGAGCGGCTGAAGCGGGTCGAGGCCGCCCATCAGGATTGGCTGACCTACACCGAACAGGTGATGGCGATGTACGCGGCGGGAGAGGATTACGCCGCCCTGGTGCGCACTCGCGGCAAAACGGACTTCAGCGATTTCCGCCGCGAGCTGTTCGAATTCAAGAACCAGGAGCGCGAGCTGCTGGTCAAGCGCGATGACCAGATGCGCTCCATCGGCATAATCGCGGTGATTGTGTACCTGTTGGTGAGCTGCCTGGTGACCGGCATCCTCGGCTATCTGGGCCGGCGCGAGCTGATCCTCCTGTCCAACACCTACGCCCGTTCCTTCGAGGAGCGTCAGCGCCACGCGCAACAGTTGGAACACCAAGCCTGGCAGAGATCAGGGCAGGCGCGCCTGGCGGAAAAATGCATGGGGCAGACGGCGCTGCCCACCCTGGGGCGCACGGCGCTGGATTTCCTCGCCAGCTACCTTAACGCTGCCGTGGGCGCGCTCTATGTGCGGGAGACGGAAAACGGTGTGCTGAAGCGCGTGGCTACCTACGGGGTGGGCAAGGACGTGGATCAGCAGGAGCAGACCTTCGCCTACGGCGAGAGCCTGGTGGAACAGGCGCTGTTCTCTCGCCGGCCGCTGCAGCTGGACGAGGTGCCCGACAACTATCTGAAGATCAACACCGGCCTCGGCAGTGCGTCGCCGCGCCATATAGTGCTGTTTCCCTGTATCCACGACGGTGTGCCCAATGGCGTGATCGAGCTGGGCTTTCTGCGGGCACCGGAGCCGCGGGACCTGGAATTTCTCCACACCGTATCCGGCAATATCGGCACCACCATCGAGGCCTCCCTCTACCGCCGCCGACTTCAGGAAGCGCTGGAGCAGACTCAGCAGTTGAACGAAGAACTGCAGGTGCAGCAGGAAGAATTGCGCACCGCTAACGAGGAGCTGGAGGAACAATCCCGAGTGTTGGAAGAGTCTCAGGCGCTACTGGAAAACCAGAAGGCGGAACTGGAGCAGACTAACGAAAAACTGGTGGAGCAGGCGCTCTCCCTGGACGACAAGAACCGCGCCCTCAATCGCGCGCAGGAGGAGTTGGAAGAGCGCGCCGCCGAGTTGCAGAAAGCCAGCAAATACAAATCCGAATTCCTCGCCAATATGTCGCACGAGCTGCGCACGCCGCTGAACAGCTCGATGATTCTGGCTAAGATCCTGGCGGAAAACGGCCGGGGCAATCTCGACGATGAGCAGGTGCAGTTCGCCCGCAGCATCTATTCCGCCGGCAACGATCTGCTCAACCTGATCAACGATATTCTCGACATCTCCAAAGTTGAGGCGGGCAAGCTGGAGCTGCGCCCGGAATACATTGATCTGCGCCGCCTGGTGCAGGATCTGGAGTTGACCTTCCAGCCCCTGGCGGGACAGAAGAAGCTGGAGCTGAATATGATGGTGGCCAGCCCTGCGCTCAGTTCGATCATCACCGATCGCCAGCGCCTGGAGCAGATCCTGAAAAATCTGATGTCGAACGCGCTCAAATTCACAGAGCGCGGCAGCATCTCCCTCACCGTGGATGCCGCACCCGACGGGCGCATTTCCTTCGCGGTGACGGACACCGGCATTGGCATAGCGCCGGATCAACAGGCGATTATTTTTGAGGCCTTCCAGCAGGGCGACGGCGGCATCAACCGCCGCTATGGCGGCACTGGTCTGGGGCTGTCCATATCCCGGGATCTGGCGGCGCTGCTCGGCGGCGATATCAAACTGCAAAGTGCGCCCGGTGAGGGCAGTACCTTCACCTTGTATCTGCCCGAGGAAATCACCTTGGAGCAGCAGGAGGAGATGCCCAACGCCGCCGCAGAGGCCCCTCCTGTCAAACCGGCACCAGCCCCGGTGCCGCAGCCCGCACTGGAAAAACGCAAAAAAGAGGTGGAGCCGCCGGCACCTTCCGCCGCGGCGTTTGCGGACGACCGGGAGAAACTCGACGCGGGCAAGCGAGCGGTTCTGGTGATCGAAGACGATCTGGATTTCGCCCGCATCCTCTACAACCTCGCCCACGACTTGGGTTATCAGTGCGTGGTGGCGGCAAATGCTAGCGAGGGCATGCGCCTGGCCGCGGAAATCTCCCCGGACGCCATTCTGCTGGATATAGGTCTGCCGGATGTCTCCGGTATGACGGTACTGCAGAAACTCAAACGCAACTCGGAGACCCGCCATATTCCCGTGCACATCATTTCCGCCTCGGATCGCATGGAGGCGGCGCTGCAAATGGGCGCGGTGGGCTATGCCATCAAACCCACCACGCGGGAAAGCCTGCAGCAGATGTTCGAAAAGATCGAAGAGAAGCTGACCCGCAAAATGAAGCGGGTGCTGTTGGTGGAGGACGACCCGCTGCAGCGTGAGAGTATCCGTCATCTAATCGGCGAAGAGGACATCGAGATCACTGCGGTGGAGACCGGCGCTGAGGCCATGGAGCTGCTGCGCAACACCATTTTCGACTGCATGATCATCGACCTGAAGCTGCCAGATATGCGCGGCAACGACCTGCTGCAACGCATGTCGAGCGAGACCATCTGCTCGTTCCCGCCGGTGATCGTCTACACCGGCCGCAACCTTACCCGCGACGAAGAGCACGAGCTGCTCAAGTACTCCCGCTCGATCATCATCAAAGGCGCGCGCTCGCCGGAGCGGCTGCTCGATGAAGTAACCCTATTCCTGCACAAGGTGGAATCCGATCTGTCCGCGGATCGCCAGAATATGTTGCGCACGGTGCGCAGCCGCGACAGCGCCATCGAAGGCCGGCGCATCCTGCTGGTGGATGACGACGTGCGCAATATTTTTGCCCTGACCGGCGCGCTGGAACAGAAGGGCGCGACCATCGTGATCGCCCGCGACGGTTTTGAAGCGGTGGAGAAGGTCAATTCCGTGCCGGACATCGACATAGTGCTGATGGACATCATGATGCCCGGCATGGACGGTCTGGAGGCCACCCGGCGCATCCGCTCGGATCCGCGCTTCCAGAAACTGCCCATCATCGCCATCACCGCCAAGGCGATGAAGGATGACCAGGAGCAATGTTTAAAAGCGGGCGCGTCCGATTATCTCGCCAAACCGATTGATATCGACCGCTTGTACTCGCTGTTGCGGGTTTGGATTCCCAATATGGAACGCCTTTAATGCGCAAAGTTGAATCGACGCTGGATATCGAATTGCCGCTGCTGATGGAGGCGATTTACCGGAAGTACAGTTATGACTTCCGCGATTACTCCCTCGCTTCGCAAAAACGCCGCATCGTGCACGCGATGCGGCAGATGGACTGCCGCACCGTTTCGGAATTGCAGGCGCGCATCCTGCACGAGCCGGAGGCGTTTCACACCTTATTGCAGTACCTGACGATCCCCACCACGGAAATGTTTCGCGATCCGGAATATTTTTTGGCGCTGCGGGAAAAGGTGGTGCCGCTGCTGCGCACGTACCCGTCGCTGAAAATCTGGATCGCCGGCTGTAGCACCGGCGAAGAACTCTACGCCATGGCGATTCTGCTGAAAGAAGAGGGCTTGCTGGCGCGCTCCATTTTGTACGCAACGGACATTAATCCCGCAGTGCTGGAAAAAGCCCGCAAGGGGATTTTTCCGCTCAACCGTATGCGCGCTTATTCGGCGAATTATCAGGCGGCGGGTGGCAAAAATGCGTTCTCCGATTATTTCACCGCAGCTTATGACGCGGCGATTTTCGATCGCAGCCTGTGCGAAAACGTCACTTTTGCCGATCACAGCCTGGCGACGGACAGTGTATTTTCCGAAACCCACTTCATCAGTTGCCGCAACGTGATGATTTATTTCAATCACGAATTGCAGGACCGCGCGCTGCAGTTATTTCATGAATCCCTGTGCCACCGCGGTTTTCTCGGTTTGGGCAGCAAAGAAAATCTCGAATTTTCCCGCTGGGGCGAGGCATTCGAGGCGGTGGATAAACCCTGGCGGATTTATCGCAAAAAATGAGTAGCGATGCCGAAATAGCAGATGTGTCACTGGGTGAGCGGGAGCGCGACATCCAGGCCATTGTCATAGGTGCTTCCGCAGGTGGAATCAGCGCGCTTTTGACGTTGCTGGCGCCGCTGCCGCAAACGCTGCGTTTGCCGATTATTACGGTGCTGCACGTGGCGGAGGAAAAATCGAGCAAATTGACCGAAGTGTTCAGCTATCACGTGGCGGCGCCGGTGTGCTTTGCGCAAGATAAGGCGTATGTCGCCGCGGACACGGTTTATTTCGCCAGTCCGGGTTACCATTTGTCGATTGAAAAGGGCCGCTGGTTTTCCTTAAGTCGCGAGGAGCCGCGTTTTTTCTCCCGCCCTTCGATTGATTTTTTACTGACATCGGCAGCGGACGCCTACGGCGCCGCGCTGCTCGCCATAGTGCTGACCGGTGCCAATGAAGATGGCGCCGAAGGTCTGGCAGCCGTGGCCCGCGCTGGCGGCATCACCGTGGTGCAGGACCCGGACGAAGCCGAATTCGACATAATGCCAAAGGCCGCGCTGAATACGTGTCGACCCGACCGGATTTTGCCGTTAATGCAGATCCGTACTTTGATATACCGTTTGGAGACCCTCGATGCTGGATGACCAGAAGGCGAAACTGCTGATTGTGGACGACCTGCCGGAAAACCTGCAGGCACTGTCCAAAATCATCGAGCAGGAAGACCGCATCATCTATTCTGCGCAATCCGGCGACGCGGCTCTGGCGCTTTTGCTGGAACATGATTTTGCGCTGGCGATTCTGGACGTGATGATGCCCGGCATGAATGGTTTCGAATTGGCGGAACTCATGCGCAGCACGGAAAAAACCCGCCATATTCCCATAGTGTTTGTCAGCGCCGGCGGGCGCGAATTGAATTTTGCTTTTAAAGGATACGAAACCGGCGCGGTAGATTTTCTCCACAAACCCTTGGATATAGCTGCGGTAAAAAGCAAAGTGAATGTGTTTGTTGCGCTCTACCAGCAGCGCAATGAAGTGAAACGCCAAGTGGCGATTCTCGAAGAAAATCGCCAGATCCTCGCCGCCACCAAAGCGGAACTCGAGCACGCCTTAAAAATGCGCGACGATTTTATGTCCCTGGTCGCCCACGAATTGCGCACGCCGCTCAACACCCTTTATGTGGAAACACAACTACGTCAATTGCAACTTGAACGCGGCGATCTGGAAGCGTTTTCGCCAGCCAATCTGCGCGCGATGATCGAGCGCGATGGCCACCAGATCCGCAGCATGATCCGTTTGATCAGCGATATGGTGGATGTGTCGCGTATCAAAAGTGGCCGTTTGAGCATCAGACCGGTGGAAACCAATTTGTCCAAATTGGTGAGTCGAGTAGTGGAGGGTATGTCCTTGCAAGCGCAGGCCGCCGGCTGTGCGCTGAAATTATCGGTGCAGGATGGTGTGGTGGGCTTTTGGGATGAATTCCGCGTGGAGCAGGTGGTGATCAATCTGCTCACCAACGCCTACCGCTACGGTTGCTCCAAACCTGTGGAAGTGACTTTGACCGCGCAAAATGACATCGCCGAAATCTGCGTACGCGATCACGGCATCGGCATCGCCGAGGAAGCGCAGCAAAAAATCTTTCAAAAATTCGAGCGCCTAAACGCCACCAATATTCGTGAAGGTTTGGGCATGGGATTGTTTATCGCCAAACAATTGGTCGCGGCGCACAACGGCGATATTGTGGTGCGCAGTGTTCCGGGGGAAGGCGCGGAATTCCATGTCTTTTTACCGCTGCAATCCGAGGCCGCCCGCGCCGAGGCGGCGGAACAGGCCTCCCATTAGGCGAACAATAATGCGTAATATTGCGCCTGTTAATGGTTAGAAAGTGCCGCCTTGGGGGTGCAAGCGCGGCAGCGAACTGAGCGGGGGTGCGACTGTGGTAGAGTGCCCCCGACATTGACAAGACATGCAAGCCACCCATGCCCACTTCCTCTTTCAATAGTCAGGCCCGCAACATCGCATTGATTGTGGGCGGTGCGTTTTTTATGGTGCTGCTGGACAGCGCCATTATCGCCACCTCTCTGCCGCGCATGGCACAGAGCTTCGGCATCAAACCCGTCGAATTAAGTATTGGCATCAGTATTTATCTGGTTTCCGTTGCGGCGTTTGTGCCGCTGTCCGGCTGGTTGTCGGATCGCTTTGGAGCGCGGCGGATTTTTCTGATTTCCATCATCGTGTTTGTGCTTGCCTCCCTCGCCTGCGGTATGGCCGATACCCTGAGCGGTTTTGTGGTGGCGCGGGCCTTTCAGGGTTTGGGCGGCGCGTTGATGACGCCTATTGGCCGGGTGATTGTGCTTAACCATGCGCCTAAATCCGAACTGGTGCGCGCCATGGCGTATATCACTTGGCCGGCGCTGACCGCACCGGTAATAGGTCCGGTGGTGGGTGGATTTATTACCACCTATTTTTCCTGGCGCTGGAATTTCTGGATTAATTTGCCGATTGGCTTGTTAGCGTGGGTGCTGGTGTGGCGGGTGATTCCCCCGACGCCACCGACGGCGCGACGGGCGTTTGATCCTTTGGGATTTGTCCTGTCTGCGGGGGCGCTGGTGGCGCTGTTGCTCGGACTGGAATCTTTTGCGCATCAGTGGATTCCCATTGCGCAATCCCTTGCGCTGGCGGCAATAGGGCTGATTTTGGGCTTTTTAGCTATCCGTCATCTGCGCCGAGCGCCGCAACCGTTGCTCGATTTGCGCACGTTTAAAATCCCCACCTTTGCCATTACCAGTGTGTTCGCGGGCACTTATGTACGCGTAGGCATTAACGCCACGCCGTTTTTATTGCCGTTGCTATTTCAACTGGGATTTGGCTACACACCGCTGGAAGCCGGCTCCTATGTGCTGGTTTATTTTCTCGGCAATCTCGGCATGAAAAGCATCACCACTGCGGCGCTGCGCTGGTTCGGCTTTCGCAATGTGCTGGTGATCAACGGCGTTATCTGCGGCGCGTTCGTCGCCGTGTGCGGATTTTTGTCGCCGGAATTAGGCAAGGCCGGGATTATGGTGATACTGCTGTGTGCCGGCCTGACCCGTTCGATGCAATACACCGCGCTGAACACTTTGGGTTTTGCCGATATTCCTCAAAAACTGCGCAGCTCCGCCTCCACCCTGAATTCCATGTTGATGCAGGTGGCTATGGTGCTGGCGATCGCATTCAGTGTGCTCTTATTGAATGGCTCACGTTTTCTCGCACATCGCGAAACCGTGGCGCCGCCGGATTTTGCCGTGGCCTTTGTCGTTATGGGATTACTGGTGGCTGGTGCGTCTTTGGTATTTATAAAGTTGCCGAGAGACGCCGGGGCGGAGGTGTCTGGTCATGATGCCATTTGACTGGGGCGCTATTTAACTGCGCCCTCCGTCTGCGCACTGGACGCAATCAAATCTTTGGAATTCTGCCAATTGCGCATCAGCATGGGTTTAACCCGGCCATCGCTGAGTTGCGCCTGATTTACGATTTCACGAATGCGATTATTGTGCGGGCTTTTGTCGCACACCGGGTCGGCATTGGCGGAATCGCCGGTGAGCATAAACGCCTGGCAGCGACAGCCGCCGAGATCCTTTGCTTTCTCCGGGCAGCTGCGGCAGGGTTCGCGCATCCAGTCATCGCCGCGAAAGGTGTTGAATCCCGGTGAAGCCTGCCAGATATCAGCGACGCTCCATTCGCGCACATTGGGAAATTGCAGCGGCAGTTGCCGCGCGCTGTGGCAGGGCAGGGCGGTGCCATCGGGGGTGACGGTGAGGAAAATATTGCCCCAGCCGTTCATGCAGCGTTTCGGACGATTTTCGTAATAATCCGGCACTACAAAAATAATTTTCATGCGCGCGCCGATTTTGTCCCGGTAGTGTTGCACCACGGCTTCGGCATCCTGCAGCTGTTGGCGCGAGGGCAATAATTCAGCGCGATTGTGAAACGCCCAACCGTAATATTGTGTGTTGGCAAGCTCTACATAATCCGCCTGCAATTCCACCGCGAGATCGAGAATGCGATCGACCTGCTCGATATTTTGCCGATGCAACACAAAATTCAGCACCATGGGATAGCCCTGGCGTTTGATTTCCTTGGTCATGGCGATTTTCTGGTTAAAGGCTTTGTTGCTGCCGGCGATAAGATCATTTAATTCCGCACCGCTCGCCTGAAAACTCACTTGAATATGATCGAGCCCGGCCTGTTTTAAAGCGGCGACTTTATCAGTGGTCAAACCTATGCCGGAGGTGATCAGGTTGGTGTAATAGCCGAGCCGCCGGCCCTCGGCCACCAGCTCAATCAAATCTTCGCGCACCAGCGGCTCGCCTCCGGAAAATCCCAATTGCACCGCACCGAGTTTGCGCGCTTCCGTCATAACGCGTATCCAGGATTCGGTGTCGAGTTCGTCTTTGATTTGGGCAATTTCAACGGGGTTGGAGCAATAGGGGCATTGCAGCGGACAGCGATAGGTGAGTTCGGCGAGCAACCAGAAGGGTGGGGTAGTCATGGAATTAATCTCTGGTGGTGAGGGTCCTGGAGACGGTTGCTGAACCTCCTTCGCTCGGTGCCCAAGAAGATTTTTTATAACGCTTCATAAATCAGCCAACGCCGCTCAAAAGCGCCCGCAAGAAATTCCAAAACATCCTGTTCCAGATTGTCGGCCTCGGGAAATTTGCGTTGCAATTCCTCAACAATATCTTCAATGGTGCTGCCGCCATCGCAGCGCGATAATATTTCGCCACCACTAAAATTCAGCTTGATCATGCCCTCCGGATACAGCAGCACAAACGCCTGCTGCGCTTCCTCCCACTGCAGACGAAAATGCGGATTGATGCTAGGAACCCAACCCATTTTTAATGACACTGTATCAGTCATGGGCGGGCACCTCGCAGTTGTGATAAGGCGGAGCCTTGTGTACGTAAGCCATGGTCATGGCATCGAGCATGGTCCACAAGATATCGAGCTTGAATTGCAAAATAGTCAGCGCGTGTTCCTGCTGTTCCCGGGTGACGAAATAATCCAGGGTGACGCGCAGGCCGTGTTCAACATCGCGGCGCGCTTCATTGAGCCGGCCGCGAAAATATTGGTAGCCGGAGGGTTCGATCCAGGTGTAATAAGTTGGCCAGTTATCCAGGCGGCGCTGGTGAATATCTGGGGCAAATAATTCGGTGAGGGACGAACACGCCGCTTCCTGCCAGGTGGCGCGACGGGCGAAGTTCAAATAGGCATCCACCGCAAAGCGCACACCTGGCAATAAATGGCGGTGATCCAATAATTCTTCACGGCTCATGCCGCAGGCCTCGCCAAGGCGCAGCCAGGCTTCTATCCCGCCTTCCTCACCTGCGCAGCCGTCGTGGTCAATAATGCGTTGCACCCACAGCCGCCGGGCGTCGCGATCGTCACAATTGGCGAGAATCGCCGCGTCTTTTATGGGAATGGTGGTCTGGTAATAAAAACGATTCGCCACCCAACCGCGAATTTGTTCCGGCGTGCATTGGCCACTGTTCATGGCGGTATGGAACGGGTGATGAATATGGTAGTAGGCACCTTTGGCGCGCAAACGGTGTTCAAATTCTTCGCGGGACCAAGGTTGTTGTTGCTCCGTCATCAAGAAAACTCCAATTCCATGCCGTCGTAAGCCACTTCAATCTGGTGGCGGGCGAGTTCCGCGCGCTCCGCTGAGTCTTCGTCCAGAATCGGGTTGGTGTTGTTGATATGAATCAGAATTTTGCGCGGCTTGGAAAATTGCTCAAGGACTTCGATCATACCCCCCGGCCCGGATTGCGGCAGATGGCCCATGGCACTCGCGGGTTTGGTGCCGACACCGGCGTGCAGCATTTCATCCTCACGCCAAAAGGTGCCATCCACTAACAGGCAATCCGCTGCGCGCATATGCGGCAGCAGATGTTCTTCTACAACACCCAGGCCCGGGGCATAAAAAACTCGTTTATTCGAGTCCAGGTCTTCAATTACCACACCTATATTGTCCCCCGGATGCGGATTATCGCGATGGGGAGAATAGGGCGGCGCTTTGCTGGTAAGGGGAATCGGGGTGATGCGCAAGCCATCAATTCCGGCAATCGTAAAAGATTGATCAAATTCGACACGGTGCCGCGTTATGCCACCGTTCCAGGATTCCAGAATACGAAATATCGGAAAGCCGCTAGTGAGATCGCCATACACCGAGTCAGTGCAATAAACCTGATGTGGGCAGCCTTCGCGCAGCATCAACAGGCCCGTAGTGTGATCGAGCTGGCTGTCCATATACACAATCGCCGTAATCCCAGTGTCGCGTTTGCCCTCGCGGGGTTGGATCGCTGGAAAGGCTTCCAATTGCGCGCGAATATCTGGTGAGGTGTTAAACAGAACCCAGCGTCGCTTGTCCATGCTCACCGCTATGGAAGACTGGGTGCGCGGAGTGGCGCGAATGGCGCCGGTGCGCATGCGATGGCAGTTGAAACAATTGCAGTTCCACTGCGGAAAACCCCCTCCCGCGGCGGAACCTAAAATATGAATTTTCATAAGAAAATACGGCTGGCCTCCCGGCGCAGCCGCGAGCTTCAGCGGTTGCTGAAATACATAGTGACTTCAAAACCTATGCGCAGATCTTCAAAAGCTGGTTTGGTCCACATGAATAAATCCTCCGCAGAGTTGATGTTATAGAACATACATATCCGTCAACAGGTGTGACGAAGCCCAACATCCGTGCTGATACGGCATCCGAATCCATTCTGGCGAAATAAGACAGGCGCAGCAGTGCGTTTGTTCACGTAAAGTGGCAGAAAGATAAGAAGGGTGAACCCATACCTTATTTATGGGTATGAGCTTCCGCATTCGGTGCGGTAATTATGATATAAGCCGTGCGAGCGCCTCCTGAATACCCGTCATATACCAGAGGGAGGTTGGAATTTTTCTGCAGCGCTTCAGCGGTTATGCCGATATCCGCGTTGCTGACGCCAGGGGCATAAATCATATAGTGGGCGGGGAAGACAGTTTCGGCCACCTTGTGCGCGTGAATATCGAAGATCACGTCGCCCTTTAACATATAAGCGATTCCGGTTTTTCTCGGGCTGATAAAACGTTTGCTGCGAAACCCTTTTTCAATATCGCGAGCGATTGCTTCGGCGGATGCGCCCTGGGCAAGCAGTTCTCCCACCCGCAAGACTACCGGCACAATCGCCGCACTTCCCTCCGCATCCCAGCAGGTTGGTCGCAGAACAGAGTCGCCATGCTGATGACCATCGCGATTGACCAGACAGGTAATGTCATTGGTGCCGTTGCGGACTTTGCGATATCCGTCCGGGCCGAAGATATAAACATTTGCTTCCGCCCGTAGATGTTCCGGGCCGGCCGCGAGAGCCAGTTCGATCTCCAGTTCCGCGGGCAGATAAATCCAATCGCTTTTGCTTACACTTGTTATTCGGTCCGTCGCGGCGCAGCCTGCGCATAAGGCTGAGAACAAAAAACTAATGCACGGTCGAGCTATTTTCATTGGCTATGTCCGTCTAGAAATCGATTCCGTCTACGTCGCCGCCTTTAAACGGCTTGCTGATTGCGCGTAAACAAATGGCGATGGTTTTGAATGGGATATCGATAATAAAGTCAATAATATCGATCAGCACTGAGCCATCCCCTGCGTCGCGATCGGGTTTAACGTAGTGCGCCAATATAAAACACGCGACGGCGCAGGCCATTACCACCCAACTGAAGCCATTGGCAAAAAGGTCGTACACAAGATAAAGCCCAAGGCAGAAAAATGCTGCGGCTAAAAACAAACGGATTTCATTGATCATGGGAATTTCGCCTGAACGGCCAATGGCGATAACAATACGCCGCTATCAGCCAAGTGGGAACAATCACTACAACAGCGGTGGTCACAATATCAGCGAGGGTGTGGTATTGCTGATACAACATCAGCAGTGCGTAAGCGATAAATGAAACAAGCCAGAATACCGCTAGCTTCTTGTTGATGACCGAAAGAAAAATCACCAAAACCAATGACACCGCGGTATGAGTGCTGTAATCCAATTCAAGCGCCGGCCATAGCTTCAACCAGGAATCGATAAACATAAATCCGTAGGCAATAACGGCGAAAATCAGAATTGTCAACAGCCTCAAAGCTGCTATTTGCCATTGACCTTGTATCGCGGAAATCGCGATGGCAATAAGGGAAAATAGCGCGAGTGCGGGAATATATGCGTCCGCGATGGTATCTAGGGTTTCATAGTCTGGCATAGGTGTATAAATGGAGAATGAATTATAAATAGCCGCATTGTTTTTCTGACGGCTTCTTCAGATCCAGGCCAGCCCTCAAATCGCGGTATTGCATCGATAATCGTATGTCAACGATTTTGCGCAAGAGCATTACGGATTGCGTCCAACGCGTCAACAAAAACAGGGTGCCAATTTGAACTCGGCGGTTGTGCCAAAGGGATGCCAGAAATATTCAAATAGGTGTCCGCCGTCGTCCTCACAAAGATGTTGCCATTGCTCAGGTAAATTATGACCGGATTCCATCATACAGATTGCCCAAATGGGCTCATCCGGATGTCGCTGCCACTCAAGCAGTTGATAGAGTGCGCGCAAGGCAATCCCGGCTTCCTCTCTAAGCTCCCGCTCCGCCGCTGCCAGGTCGGCCTCACCTGGCTCAATCGTGCCTTTGACCAATTGGGTTCCGGCAAGAGGATGTTTAAATACCAGAATTTCTGGATCGCCTTCCTGATTGCGCAAGACGACTGGGCAAGCTTTTTTCATTTAGTCCCTTCTTTTTAGGTAAATTTGTGTGGAGCTCCGTATGAGTTCCAATCTCTTAATCTGCACTTCGTAAGTACTTATCGGGATCGATAAAAAGCGCCTTCTTGAATCCTTGTGTGGAATTGTCGATGGCCCAGGGGGCTGGTAATACGCGGACGATGGAATAATGCAAATGAGCAGGTTTGCCTTTTGCGTTACCGCTGTCGCCAACGCTACCAATATGTTCTCCTGACGTGACCATATTGAACCATGAAGTATCAACGGTCTGCAGATGGGCAAAATAATGCAGTCGCCACTTGGGACCCAATATCAGCACCACATTACCTCCTTTTGCCAAATTGCCTTTATACAAAACAAGGCCGTCTGTGGTGCTGACCAACGGCTGACCCGCTTTGGCGAAGATGTCGATGCCCTTGTGGACACCCGAGGTACCCCATGGCTCGAACCAGAAAGATTTTGGGTGCCAGTCTTTTGGTGTTGCGCCGGTAACGGGAATGGTAATGCGTTCAGGAATAATGAAGCCCACAATGAGCAACACCGTAATACCAAGCAGGGTTTTTCTTGCCTTCATATTCAATGCCAAATGATTTCGCACATCCTAAAGGCGTTATCGTTACTTCGGCAAATATTGATTGATCTGAAATGGAGATGAAGGAGGGGGAAACTGATACACAAGCAAGTGCTTGTGTACCAGAAAAAAAGTTATACCAGCGGTGGATCTGTTTCGCGCAGGTAGAAGCGGTGGGACGCGAGGACGGATTTGAAGGTGGTGTAGCCGTCGTTCCATTGGCCATCTGGCGCTGTAATGATGGCCGAATCCAATGAGCCGTCCGGAAGTGTGGTGGGAATGCCTGCGATAGCGAGCAGATCCGCCCCTGTGCCAAGTGCGAGTATGGGTTTGCAGTGGCGGTATTGCAGGCGCACGAAATCCAGTGCGTGAGCATCGAGGGATAATTTCTGGCAGGATTCTTCGCCGCCGGCGATCACTACGGCGTCGTAAAGTACTGAAGGGCCCGCATCGAGAGAGATTTCGATATCCAGTTTGCCGCCGTCGATGGTTAGGACTTTGCCCAGGCGACTGCCGACAATTCTCGGTACGGCACTATCTTGTAACAACGCCGTATAAATTTCCTCGACTGCATCCGCCACTACGCCATCGCCCACCAATATGGCCACGTTGCGTGTTGCGATTTCGGTTACGCCGGGACGGCTGAGCAGTGACAACGCAGGAGAGGGCTGATAGGTCGGCATGGGTTTATCTGTTGCCAATGGCAGTGCCGGTGGCACATCCATGCCCAAACCATCAGCAACGGCGGAGGCGAGGCTCAAATCTACGTTGGCGAGTAAAGCGAGTACCCGTTGACGCACGCCCACGACCTGACAGCGCGTCAGTTCAAAACGAAATGCGTTAATGATGTGGTTTTGTTCCACCGCTGTTTGGCTGATCCAGAACAGTTTTGCCTGGGAGTAATGGTCGGCAAATAATTCCGGTTTGCCGCGTACTTTATCTTCTGTGGGGATGCGCTCGGGAAAACTGCGGAAACCTGTCGCGCCCGCCTGAAATGGACAGCCGCCGGCCAGTGAATTGGGCTCGTAATTTACCCTGCCGCGGTTAATCGCCTGGCGATGGAAACCGTCGCGCTGGTTATTATGGATTTGCGCAATTGGCGTATTGATTGGAATTTCGTGGAAATTCGGTCCGCCGAGACGCGTGAGCTGTGTGTCTACGTAGGAGTGGATGCGCCCTTGCATCAGTGGATCGTTGGTAAAATCCAAGCCGGGAATAATATGGGCGGTGCAGAAAGCCACTTGTTCTGTTTCTGCGAAAAAATTATCTGGATTGCGGTTCAAAACCATTTTGCCCACCGGCGTTACCGGCACTAATTCTTCCGGCACGATTTTGGTGGGATCGAGAATATCAAACGGAAATTGCGCTGCTTCATCTTCGGTGAAGATTTGCAATCCCAATTCCCATTCTGGAAATGCGCCGGCGTCTATGGCTTCCCAGAGGTCGCGACGGTGAAAATCCGGATCGGCGCCGCCCAATTTAACGGCTTCATCCCACACAAGGGAGTGGGTGCCGGCCAGCGGTGTCCAATGGAATTTGCAGAACACGGATTCGCCATTGATATTCACCAAGCGGAAAGTGTGAACGCCAAAACCTTGCATCATGCGATAGCTGCGTGGAATGGCGCGATCCGACATGACCCACATTAGCATGTGGGCGGACTCCGGCGTGAGGGAAACGAAATCCCAAAACGTATCATGCGCGCTGGAAGCCTGCGGCATGGCGTGATGAGGTTCGGGTTTTAGCGCGTGGACCAGATCCGGAAATTTCATCGCGTCCTGGATAAAAAACACGGGAATATTATTGCCCACTAAATCCCAGTTGCCCTGCTCGGTATAAAATTTCACAGCAAAACCGCGCACATCGCGGGCGGTGTCCATGGAGCCGCGTTCGCCAGCGACAGTAGAAAAACGCACAAATACCGGCGTGCGTTTCCCTGCGGCGGCAAATGGCGCAGCCATGGTGTAGCGGTCGAGCGCCTCATAACATTCGAAATAACCATGCGCCGCAGAACCGCGCGCATGCACAACGCGCTCGGGAATACGCTCGTGGTCAAAATGGGTGAGCTTTTCCCGCAGGATAAAATCTTCCAGCGCGCTCGGTCCGCGCAGGCCGATCTTTAACGAGTGCTGATTGTCCGCTACAGGTCCGCCCTGATTGGTGGTCAGCGGTTGGTCGCTGCTGTCCACCCGCGCTCTATCCAAGGAAGTGACGGTGGCATTTTCGCTGATTAACGGTTTGCCGCTGCCCACCTTTTCTGACGCGTGAATTTCCGAAGAAGTGCTGCCGGTGACATCAGGGCCGGGAGGATTGGTGGTGGCACCCATGGTCGGCAAACGTGCAGCGTCGCCGTATTCGCTGGCTTTGGTGGAATTATGGGAAATGGCGCCGGCCAACTCCTGCTCGCCGCTTTTTTTCGACAACAGGCGCTCACCTGTGTCATTTTGCGCGGCTATGCTGTCAGGGGATTTGGCGGAAGGGCCGGACACTGTTTTCAGAATCGAACCCGCACCTTTGACATCTTTGAATTTATTGCCGCTCATTGCCGCACCTCATGTGTGATTTGGATGCGGCAGAGTGGAACATTCCGTTGCGGCTATCTGTTCGCCCACCAACAATCTTTTACATGTTACGGCGGGGTAATTTCAGCGTCCTCATTTTGCGGCTCAGGCTTCGGTACAACTCCGCAGGCAACTCGCGCGCCACCGCCACCGAGCGGCTCTGGATAATCGGAATAATTATCGCCGCCCGCATGAATGACCAGCGCTTTTTCATAAAAGTCTTTCAGCTCGAGTCGCTTCGCCACCAGAGTTTGTGTGGCAGTGCCGTTGATACTGACATTCAATGTCGGCATATCCCCCGCATGCCCGTCACCCCAAGGTCCGCCGTGTTTTTTGCTGTGGCCCGGATCGTAGTGATTGCCGGCGGCCGCAGCGGCCGTCATCTTGCCGTCTTTCTCTGCGGCCTCGCAGTTGCCATTCTCATGCAAATGGAAACCGCGCTCGCCTGAAGGCAGATTGGTTAAATCAGGCGTCAGCTGCACGCCGGAAGAGGTTTCACTCAAGATAATTTGTCCGATCTTCTCACCCACACCATTTTCATTAACTAAGTGCATGGGAACTATTACGTCCGCGGTCGCCGAAGCCGCGCAAGTCACTAAGAGGGCGCCTATGGTTTTTTTCATGTTTCCTCCGAATTGTAAAAATTTGTCTGACTGCAGCAGATCAAGATGAACGAATAACGCAAGATTCTTGCCCGACATAATTTTTAAAAGGAATATTGACGTAAATCCCGTTAAAGCACCGCAAGGAGGAATTAAGCCGTATTAGAAAGGCTAAGCCGAAGGGCTAGTTTCTGTTTTAGTGACGTGATGAATTTCCAAAAAATGTTTTTTTACAAAAATCGCCACGTGGATTGATGTACAAAAATGCCTGATGGCGCAGCGTGGAGAAGCAGGACGTGAGTCACAAAATAAGAATATGGATAGTGGGAATTTTATTGCTACTTGGGGCTGTAATGATCCCCATGGAAGTGGCGGGAGCAATGAAATTTAATGAGTCTTATAGCGCACCATTTAGGTGATTTCCCGCACATTTTTGGCGCAAATAGAATTTCGAGAATCATCGTAAAATTTTTCGACGCTAACTGATGCCGCTTCTGTGGGGTAGATCACAAAAACTTCACATATTGGTCATCTTAAAGACTTGTCTGCTGCGGTTTCATAAGCCAAGCTTTAGCCACTGGCATGTGGTGTTAAGCGCCGTATCCCATCCTCCTCATCGCAGGCTCTGCCTGAGCCATGCGAACTCGCTCGAATTCAGATATGCGGCCCTGTAAAGGCGCCACGGAATATGAGGCTGTTATGTGGCTCAATGCAAAACTGAGTGCAATTCTTGTGCTTGCTGCGGCTTTGGCCGCGTGTAGTAATTCTTCCCCGGAACCCCCGGAAGCGGGCGCCCCTCCAGGATCTTCGTCATCAAGTAGCAGTTCGTCTACTAGCGCAAGTGGCGCCGCCACAAGCAGTTCGAGTTCGTCTTCGAGTTCATCCTCTTCCAGCTCGTCCTCGTCGAGCAGCAGTTCATCCAGCAGCAGTTCGTCATCGAGCAGCTCATCGGGAGTGGTGGTCATACCCAGCAGTTCTTCATCCGGCAATTCTTCATCAGCAAGCAGTTCATCCAGCTCAAGCAGTAGTTCTTCCTCAAGCTCAAGTAGCAGTTCATCGAGCAGTAGTTCTTCCTCAAGCTCAAGTAGCAGTTCATCGAGTAGTAGCTCATCCTCCAGCAGCTCTAGCACTTCTTCGTCCGGAGCATCGAGTTCTTCAAGCTCGTCGTCTAGCAGCTCTTCATCGAGCAGTTCCAGCAGCTCGTCGTCCGGCGTGGCATTTCCAGGTGATGCCACCTTAGGGGCGAGCCAATTTGCAGCTAGCTGCAATACATGCCATATGGACCAAATGAATGGGCAATTCAATGCCGGTGCACATGCATTTAATGTCAATAATTTCTCCTATCCGACACGGTTCCCCGATAAGGGCTATACCGGGACAACAGTTCAGGACCTGGTGCAATTTTTAACCAACCAAATGGCACTCTACGCACCAACGTGCAACGCTGAATGTATGCAGAATGTGGCTACCTATCTTTGGTCTTATCGAACTGTTACCAACGAAAAAGTCCAGGTACAGAATATTTCCTACGATGAGACCGGGCTTGGTCTGGATCTGAGTTGTACTCAAGGGAATAAAACCGTCGTGGTCAAAGTGCTGGATCCGGCCGCCTTCCCCGATACAACCGATGAGGTGTATAGCGCAGTCACCTCGCGCGCTGCCGGGCTCACATCCGTTGCCATCAACAGCATTGCCACCCTCGAAGACAACGGCGAAATTGCGCTTGTGGGCGAAGGAAGCAATATCTGGGGTGATGAAGTCTGGTTCAACGCGCTTGCTGAACCTGTGGAAGATGGTGAGCTCGATGTAACCCTTAACATCAATAGCGTCACCAATGTTGAACACGAGTTCGCCAAAGTTGGAATTTTGGTTTCAAGCACAGATGATCTGAGCGGCGAGCTGCTTTTCCTGCACTGGTCTGGTCGTAATGGTCTGGCGGAGGACAGTGGTAATGGCGGGCTCACCGGTTACACCCTTTTTCTCGCCAATCCAGAACCTGGCGCGCTCACACCCACACCCACCACTTTGCGGGTGACGTACGAATCCGGGGCACTCAAGGTGGGTGGTTGTTATGGTTGTGCCAGTCCTGCGATGCAGGCCGCTGCGCGCAGCGTGAATTTTGTTCCCAAACGCATTTTTATCGTGGCGAGTTCACATAATGCGCCGGCCATTCTCGCCAATGTCGAGGTAATCAACGGTCATCGCGACACCCCGACCGGCACGCTCTATGAAACTCGGATGGCGTGCGGTGCCTCGCCGGTTACAGTCACAGTGCCAAAAACGCTATTGCGCTCTTTGGCAGAGCTTAAACTGGCAATTTACGAGAATGGCGAACTTCTGACGGAAAAAACGACTGGCAAAACCTGGTCACCGGAGGCTAGCTGCGAAGTGCGCGATGGCTTACTCGAACCTAAATTGCGACGCTTGTCTGAACGCCAGATCATGAATTCCTTGCGCGATATTTTCGGTGATATTTTCACTGATGAGCTGAGTCCGAACATGGAAGACGGCGCGAAGCTGATCGGCATGAATACTCTCGCTGATCGTTTGAATATCAACACCATCAATCTGGAACGTCTGTACGATTCATCCCGTGAAGTAGTACGGGTGTTGCTGGAGCGTCACAGCGCCATTAATCAGTGTTCGAAGAATTCATCAGCCGCCTGCGTCACCAGTCTGCTCGACGAATATGCGCCGAAATTATGGCGACGCCCGTTGACGACACAGGAACGTGCGGAGTTGACTGGCCCCCTGGCTGACCTGGATAGCAATGCGCGTAAGTTGGAATTCACTTTCAATAGTCTAATCCTGAGTTCGAATTTCTTGTTTCGTAGCGAAATCGGCGACCTCAAGGACGGAGTGCGAGTGTTGAACAATTACGAAATTGTAACGCTGCTTGCTTACACCATCTGGAATTCCACTCCCGATGCAACTCTGCTAACGCTTGCGCAAAAAAGCTCACCGCTAACAGTGGAGGAATTGCAAACTCAGGTGGATCGCATGATCGCCAGTTCCAAAGCCAATGCCGCATTGGTCGAGCTATACAAGGACTACTTGAAGCTGGAAATGGCGCTGACGAATGAAAAGGCGGACGACCTGGAGTTTACCGATTCGGTGCGCGCGGAGTTAATGCGCAGTGCTGAAATGATGCTGGCAGACCTGATTACGCCGACTGCGGGGTATATGGATGTATTCTCCGGCAATCGCTTTTATGTAAGCCGCGCAGTGCAGAGCTTTTTCAATACCACCTCCAGCAGCGATGAGCTTGAAGTGACCTCGCTCAATGCCTCACAACGCCATGGGATCCTGAACCATCCGATATTCCTCTCTGCGCATTCCACGCTCACCCACTCGGGCATTATCAAGCGGGGGGTGTTCACCCTTGAGCAATTGTTATGTGAGCCTTTGGGCGCGCCACCGACAGAAGTTGAAAGTATGCCTCCACCAGAAGATATGGATCCGGCCACAACATCAGAGCGAGTGCTGTTGCAAGTGACTCATAGCTCACGACCTGCCTGTATTGGCTGCCACCAATTCATCGATCCCGCTGGTTTTGGCTTTGAAAATTTCGATGTAGTGGGTCGTTATCGCACGGTGGAAAAAGGCAGCGTTCCCATCGATGCCTCGGGCATATTGGAAACTGCCTCGGGTAGCCGTCTGACTTACGCGAATAGCGCCGAATACGCGGAGCAGCTCACTAGTTCGCAACAAATGAACGCTTGCGTGTCGCGACGATTCCTTGAGCATTATTTAAGTCAGGAGCTGCGTGGCAACTCCTGTGAATTGTCGAAATATCAAACGCAGTTGGAAGCCCGCGGGCACACCGTCAAGAGCCTCTTGGACTCTTTGATCCGGCTGGAAAGTTTTACCAAGCGCAAGCAACTGCAATAGGTGATATATGAGCCAAATCAACGCAAAAACATCACGTCGCGATCTGATCAAAGCTCTGGCCGGCATCGGCCTTTTTTCCTCGCTGCGTGCGGAAGAGCTGCTGGCGCAAAGCGCCACTGCACCATATCGAGTATTGCTGGTGGCCTTGCAGCACGGCTGGGGAATTTCCGGCGGCAGTAATCAAGTGATGTCAGGAGAGGAATTTGATTTCGACTTTCCCACTGGCTTGGCGCCATTGAACGCCATTAAGGATCAATGTGTAGTGGTGGATGGACTTTTGACCTTGGGACACTGGGGCAACAACCATGACCTGTCGTATGCCGATATTTTCACCGGCGGAGTGCGTACTGGAGATACCGGGTCCGCCTATGACAATCATATGCCGTTGCCGACATCTCCTTCCCTCGATTTTTTGTTGCAGGAGGCCTCCGGCAAGCCTACGTTGCGCCTATCTGCTGGTTATCGCTCATGGGGTGTGCAATACCACCCATTGAGCCTTGACCGCGCAGGCAATGTATTGCCGTTTTACACCTCCGCATTTGATGCCTATTCCAGTGTTTTTAAAAATCTTCCCACCTCACCGGGCGGCGGTGCGGGTACGGATGATGTCGAAACTCAACTGGTCAATAGCATTTTCAGTACCATCCGCAATCCTGCGCAGCGGCAGTTGGCGGCGCTTGGTGGTAGTGAGCAGGAAAAAATCCGCCGTTATCTCCAGTCTGTCATCAGCGTAGAGGAGAAGCGCAAGCCTCAGACTGCATTCAACGGTGGTTACGCCCTGTCCAACACTCCCGTCAGAGGCCAAAACAAGCTTACGGATCTCGAGCATTATTTGGACATGATCAAAGTGGCTTTCGCTAACAACCAAACCACCACTGCGGTGCTCGGTATAGGCGATATTCACAGCATTTCGCAATTCCACCACGAACATGCCCACGCGGACACTGAGGTTTGGTGGGATACGCGGACTCATTTTGCCAGCAGCATTGCTAATTTTGTCCGCAGCCTCGCGGCCATTACCGATGTCGACGGGCGCTCTCTGCTCGACAATACACTGATCGTGCTTAGCGGTGAGGTAGGCGACGGTATGCATGACGTATTGAACAAAGGGCACATACTAATCGGTGGTGGTAGTCGTATTCAGACGGGGCGCTTAGTGAAAACTGGCTTGGTTGAGGGCGTGTCCAATCTAGACAAGCTGATGCGCGAAGACGCAAACGGAGTACCGAAACCGCAAATCCAATTTGGCAATAAGAAAGCCATGAAGGTCGCCAACCGCACCAATGCGGATCTCTTGCGCGACATTGGCAATATCGCTGGGCTCAGCCTCAGCGAATTCGGCTTGCCGACACAAAACAAAGGTTTCGTATTGCTCTAATTGCACCTCGCGGTTTATTCCTTCCCATGCTAGTCGGCGGGCAACTCTAGTCCGTCGCTGATTCAGCCCATACAATGGCCGCCATTTTTTCCGGTGTCCTTTGTATGTTCTCCCCTGATGTAATCGGCTACGTGGCTGCGTTTTTCACGACTTTTTCCTTTGCCCCTCAAGCAGTTTTGACCTTGCGTACGCGTGACACCAGTGCTTTGTCGCTGGGGATGTACAGCATGTTCGCCACTGGAGTGGCCATATGGTTGATTTACGGTTGGATGATCAGCGATGGGATCATCATGCTGGCGAATGGACTGACCTTGATGCTGGCGCTGCCGATTTGGGGTATGAAAATTTATAACCGGTTGTGGGGCAATGAGGTTGTGCGGGTTTAATTGATATTGCTTGAAAAATGGGGCCCTGAAGGCCCCATTTTTATTTAGAGAGCGCCGACTCGAACGGTATTGGGGTGAAGGGTTTGCAGGCGCGTTGCTATGGCTCGTTCGATACCGGCCGCGTCCAGACCCACTTCGGCCAATTGCTGCTCGCGGCTGGCGTGTTCGACAAATTGATCCGGAATGCCCAATAGCAATAGCGGTTTGATCAGACCCTGGGCGGCGAGAAATTCTGCCACTGCGGCACCGGCGCCACCGGCGGTGCTGCCTTCTTCCAGAGTGACAACCAGGTCGCTTTGCGCGGCGGCCTGCAGCACCAATTGATGGTCCAGAGGTTTGATCCAGCGCATGTCGTAGAGGCTGTAGCCGTTTTTCTCCGCCACGCTCCGCGCCGTCGCCAGCAGGGCGCCGAAATTCAGGATGGCGACTTTGCGGCCGCGCAGAATCTGGCGACCCTGGCCCACTGGCAACTGCTGCCACTCCTGCTGAATGGCTTCGCCGGGGCCCGTGCCGCGCGGATAGCGCACGGCGGATGGACCACGATGGTGATAGGCGGTGGTGAGCAACTGGTGGCACTCGTTTTCGTCGCTTGGCGCCGCCAGGATCATATTAGGAATGCAGCGCAGGAAGCTGATATCAAAGCAGCCCGAGTGGGTCGGACCGTCTTCGCCCACCAGACCAGCGCGATCGATGGCAAAGGTGACATCCAGATTCTGCAGCGCCACGTCGTGCACCAGCTGGTCGTAGGCGCGCTGCAGAAAGGTGGAATAGATCGCCACCACCGGCTTGAAGCCTTCACAGGCCAGCCCGGCGGCGAGGGTCACCGCATGCTGCTCGGCTATGGCCACATCGTGGAAACGCTCGGGGAATTTCTGGCTGAACTCCACCATGCCCGAGCCTTCACACATGGCCGGGGTAATGGCGATCAGCTTGCGGTCACGGCTGGCGATCTGGCACAGCCATTTGCCGAAGATGTCCTGATATTTGATTTTGCTGGCCCCGGGCGTTGGGGCATTGTTGCGTCTTTTCGGTTCGATTTTGTTAAGCGCGTGATAGCCCACCGGATCGCGCTCTGCTGGGGCGAAGCCTTTGCCTTTCTGGGTGATCACATGCAGCAGCTTGGCGCCGGGAATTTCGCTTAGGTTGCGCAGATCGTGGGTCAGACGCGCCATATCGTGGCCGTCGATGGGGCCGACATAATAGAAGCCTAATTCTTCAAACAGGGTGCTGGGCGCCACCATGCCCTTCATATGTTCTTCCGCTTTGCGCACCACCTCGCGCGCTTGCGGCAGACCGCCCAGCACCTTTTTGCCGCCCTCGCGCAGGCTCGTGTAGAACTTGCTCGCCCAGATACGCGAGAAATAAGTGGCCAAACCGCCGACGTTGGGAGAAATCGACATATTGTTGTCGTTGAGCACCACCAGCAGATCGGCTTTGGTATGGGCGGCGTGGTTGAGCGCCTCGAATGCCATGCCAGCGGTCATGGCGCCATCGCCGATGATCGCCACGGTTTTGTGGCGCTTTTCCAAATCGCGGTTGGCCAGCGCCATCCCCAGCGCCGCGCTGATGGACGTGCTGGAATGGCCCACACCAAAGGTGTCGTAGGGACTTTCACTGCGCTTGGGGAAACCCGCCAAACCTTCCGCCTGGCGGATGCTGGCCATCTGTTCGCGGCGGCCGGTGAGAATCTTGTGCGGGTAGGTCTGGTGACCGACATCCCATACCAGGCGATCGTCCGGGGTATTGAAGACGTAGTGCAGGGCGATGGTCAGTTCCACGACGCCGAGGCCGGCGCCGAAGTGGCCGCCGGTCTGGCCGACGGTGTAGAGCAAGTACTCGCGCAATTCCGCTGCCAGTTGCGGCAATTGTTTCTCACTGAGCGCGCGCAGATCAGCCCCGCTATTGACGGTATCAAGCAGTGGCGTCTGGGGCCGTTGCAGGGGAATTTCATCAAACATGGAGGCGCGAGATCCCGGCATTCAGTGGTAACCGGGCATTCTATTGATTAGGTCCGATCATTAAAAGCGGCAATGGTGGATTTGGTGAGCCGGTCACGGCGGGCGTGTAGCGGCGGGCTGCGCTCAGATCCGCGCGTCCACTTGCAGGCGCTCGCCATTTTCCAGGCGCAGCATGGTCAGCTTGCCGCCCCAGACGCAGCCGGTATCCAAGGCGACAAAGTGCGGTTTCCCCGTGCGTCCCTCCAGCGCCGCCCAGTGGCCAAACAGGAAAACCGTGTGGCGGTCAGCCTCTTTGCGTGGGTAGCTGTACCAGGGTTGCGTCCCTGGCGGAGCCTGATCGCTGCCCTTCTTCGCGGCGAAATCCAAGGTGCCATCTGGGGCGACGAAGCGCATGCGGGTGCAGTAGTTGACGATCACCCGCAGGCGCTCGTTGCCGCTGAGATCCGGCTGCCAGCGCGCTGGCTCATTGCCGTACATCTCGCGCAGAAACTCGCGGTAGTCCGGCTGGCGCAGGCGCGTTGAAACTTCCTCACCGAATGCGGCGGCTTCGGCGGCGCTCCAGATATGCGGAATGCCGGCGTGGCAGAGTGCGTAAGGCCCCTCGCGATGCACCAGCGGCTGGTGGCGCAGCCAATTCAGCAGCTCATCCCGGTCCGGCGCGGTAAGCACATCTTGTAGCGTGTCTTTTTTGTTGGGCTTGCGCGCCTCTGCCTCCACACCTAGCAGGTGCAGATCGTGGTTGCCGAGCACCGTCAACGCCCGCTCGCCGAGGCCTTTGATAAATCGCAGGGTGTTGAGATTGTCAGGACCGCGGTTGACCAAGTCGCCGGCGAGCCAGAGGCGGTCATTGGCAGGATCGAACGCCGCCTTGTCGAGCAGGCGCCGAAAAGCGTCGTAACAGCCTTGGATATCGCCGATGACGTAGGTAGCCATGTCAGATCATCAGTGCAACAGGTGCGGGGGGACCAGCGCAAACGCTGGGATGGGGGCGTCGAAGGTGGTGCCGGAAGTGGTGCGCATCTGGTAGGTCCCGGTCATGGTCCCGGTTTCCGTGGCCAGTACCACGCCGCTGCTGTAGGTGTAGCTGGCGCCGGGTTCCAGGGTGGGTTGTTGGCCGACAACTCCAGTGCCCTTGACCTCTTGCACCGCGTTATTGCCATCGGTAATCACCCAGTGGCGACTGATCAATTGCGCGCTTTCGCCGCCGCGATTGGTCAGGGTGATGGTGTAGCTAAAGACAAAGCGGTCATCCGCCGGCACGGATTGTTCGGCGAGGTATTGCGTCTTCACCACAATGTCGATGGGGTGGTTCATAGGGCATTGGCTCCGCTGGAGCGCAAGGATTGTAAATGGTTTGCCAGAGTGACGTAATCCCGCACGCTGAGGTTTTCCGGGCGCTGCTGCGGGTCTATGTTCACTTGTGCCCAGAAATCGCCCTCTGGCAGGTACTGCTTCAGGGCATTGCGCAGGGTCTTGCGCCGTTGCTGAAAGGCGGTTTTCACCAGGGTGTCCAGCAACTTGGTGTCCGCAGCGGTATAGGGCAGGGCGGCGTGGGGGGTGAGCCGCACGATTGCGGAATCCACCTTGGGCGCCGGGCGGAAGCAGCCGGGTCCCACCTCAAACAGGAACTCCACGCCGCAGTAGTACTGACACATGATGCTGAGGCGCCCGTAGTCCTTGCTGTCGGGCTCGGCGGCGAGACGCTCCACCACTTCCTTTTGCAGCATGAAATGCATATCGCGGATCAGCTCGCGGTAGCTCAGCAGGTGAAACAGCAGCGGTGTGGAGATGTTGTAGGGCAGATTACCCACCACCCGCAGTCCGCCGGCTGGGGCGAGCTGACCGAAGTCGAATTTGAGCGCATCGGCTTCGTGAATGGTGAGGCCCGGGTAGGCGGAGAATTTGTCCTGCAGCAGCGGGATCAAGTCGCGGTCCAGCTCCACCACCTGTAGGTTAGGGCAGGCGCGCAGCAGCTCGCCGGTAATGGCGCCCTGGCCGGGGCCGATCTCCACCAGATGGTCGTCGCTGCGCGGGCTGATGGCGCGGACGATGCGCTGGATAATGTTGGCATCGACCAGAAAATTCTGGCCAAAGCGTTTGCGGGCCTGATGCTCGTATGACATGGCGTTGCTCTAACGGCGG
>Ga0065721_10049286_pt1 | contig 38903 bp, 36 predicted proteins | sample Mesricmetagenome_FD_59108 | JGI IMG/M metagenome (GOLD analysis project Ga0065721, IMG submission 59108) | Mesophilic microbial community from rice straw/compost enrichment Sample: eDNA_1 v2 (version 2) | ecosystem: Engineered > Solid waste > Grass > Composting > Bioreactor | place: USA: Davis... | reverse complement strand
TCTGGTGTTTTACTTGATTTTCGACTGGGTCTGGTTTGATGCGCCTATTTTTCGGTACTCCCGCCTCCTAGGGCCATGGTAATTTCCAATTCGACCGAATTAGGGACTTGACATTATACCGCTGGACTTTCAGGCATTAGGTATAAACCATCTTATGCTCGCGCCCAGACCGGGGTGAAAAATGATTCTCGCAGGCGACCCAAGCGAAAACGGCTGACGCCGTCCTTTGGAGGCGCAGCTTACGTTTCGCGTTGACCAATAAGCTCGGTATACGGTGAAACGTATACTATTCTTTATTGGTGAACAAAAAAAGGAAGCCCCCCGGCGTCCAATGGACACCGGGACAGCTTCCCTTGCTTCCCTTGCTTCCCTTGCTGAATGATCGTTCATCAAGACTTGCTTTATTTAACGCCCGTGTGGCCGAAGCCGCCCGCTCCGCGAACCGTATCCGGCAGCTCGGCCGCTTCCTCGATCTCCACGCTCGGCACGACTTGAAACACCATTTGGGCGATGCGTTCGCCGCGCGTAATCGCAAACGGCTCCGACCCGAGGTTGACGAGCAGCACCTTGACTTCCCCGCGGTAATCGGCGTCGATCGTTCCGGGCGAATTGAGGCACGTAATGCCATGCTTGAACGCCAGACCGCTGCGGGGACGAATTTGCGCCTCCAGCTCCGGCGGCATCGCCATGGCGAAGCCGGTCGGAATCAGCTTGCGCTCTCCCGGCTGCAGCACGACAGGCTCCTCTACGGCCGCCTGCAAATCGAACCCGGCCGCCCATTCCGACATTTTGCGGGGGATTGCGATATCTTCGTTGCCCGGCATCCGTTTAAACAGAACTCGATACAAGCTGATCCCTCCTCACGCCCGAAGCGTCCTTGTCGCTCGTCCCGACCATCGCCGCCGAGAACGGCACCGACAGCATGCGGCGAGTCACCTCGCGTATGTCGTCCATCGTGATCGAATCGATCCGGTTCAGCAGCTCGTCAAGCGTATAATGCCGGCCCAGCATCAGCTCGTTTTTGCCGATTCGGTTCATCCGGCTGCTCGTGCTTTCGAGCGACAAGATGAGCGAGCCCTTCAACTGCTCCTTGCCCCTTTGCAGCTCCTCCTCGCCGAGCCCCTTCACCGACAGGTCATGCAGCTGCTCGAGCGTAAGGTCCAGCACGTCCTTCGTTTGCTTCGGCGCCGTGCCGGCATAGATCGTAAACAATCCGGAATCGGCATACGACGTATGATAGGAATATACGGAATAAGCCAGACCGCGCTTCTCGCGAATTTCCTGAAACAGCCGGGAGCTCATGCCTCCGCCGAGCGCATTGTTGAGCAGCACCATCGCGTACAGTTTCGCATCGGAGATGGAACAGCCCGGGAACGACAAGCAAATATGGTTTTGCTCCGTTTTTTTCTTGTAAAAAATATAATCCCCTTTAAAAGAAGGCGCCGTCGGGTTCGGACAGCTCCCCTTCGCGTTCGAGAACGCGCCGAAATGGCTTTCGAGCAGTTCCAGCAGCTTGCCTTCCTCGACGTTGCCGGCCACGCTGATGACCGTGTTGTCGATCGTGTAGCATTCCTTCATATAAGCGCGAAGCGTGTCCCCGTTCATTTCCGCCAGCCGGTTCTCCAGCCCGAGAATCGAATAGGCAAGGGGATGATCTCCAAACGCCGCCCGCGAAGCTTCGTCATGCACCTTGTCGTCCGGCGTATCTTCATACATCGATATTTCTTCCAGAATAACGTTTTTCTCTTTGGCCAGCTCTTCTTCGTCGAATTGGGAATGGAAGAACATGTCGGCCAGCGCGTCTACGGCCAGAGGCAAATGCTGGTCCAGCACCTTCGCGAAATAACACGTATATTCTTTCGACGTAAAAGCGTTGACGTTGCCTCCGATCCCGTCAAACAGATCGGCGATATCTTTGGCGTTCCGTTTCTCCGTCCCTTTGAAAAGCATATGTTCGATAAAATGCGAAATGCCGTTGTTTTCCATCGTCTCGTTGCGCGATCCGGTCTTCACCCAAATGCCGAACGATACGGAACGCACCGACGGGATCGGCTCCACCACTACCCGCAATCCATTGCTAAGGATATATTTGTTCACCCAGCGTCCTCCTAAAGCTTTGCTAAGCAAAGCACTTCGTAAGCATAGTCTTAGCTTTGCTAAGCAAAGCACTTCGTAAGCGTAGTCTTAGCTTTGCTAAGCAAAGCACTTCGTAAGCATATTTGAGCTTTGCGGAAGCAAAGCCCGCTTCAACATGAATGATATCACTATATCAAAAAGCTGCGGCTCCCTCAACAGGCTCCGGCAGCCTGGCCGGAGACAGCGTCTCGCTGACCGTCCCGATCGCGTACCCTTTCGCTTTGGCGCTGGCGATCATGCCCGCAAGCGCATCCCGTGACGTGGCGGTCGGGTGCATCAGAATAAGAGCGCCCGGATGCAGCTTGGCGTCGATTTTGCGAATAACGCCTTCGGCAGGCGGATTTCGCCAGTCGACGGTATCGATCGTCCACAATACCGTCATCAAGCCTTGCTCTCTCGCCACTTGCACCGTTGCGGCATTGTAGGAGCCCGAAGGCGGCGCAAACCATTTGTTTGCGACGTTCATCGCTTTCAGAAGCTCTTCGGTCTTCGAAATTTGCGCGTACTGCTGCGCGCGCGTAAGCGAAGCCATGTCGGGATGGGAATACGCGTGATTGGACAATTCATGCCCCTCCTCCGCGATGCGGGCGGCAAGCTCCTTATTGTTTTTCAGCCACGTGCCGTCCAAAAAAAACGTCGCCTTTACGTTTTCGCGCTTGAACGTGGACAAGATCGGCTCAAGATATTCGTTGCCCCAGGCTACGTTCACCATAAAGGATACCATCTTCTTGTCGGGGTTGCCCCGGTAAATCGGCTGCGGGCCAAGCTGCTCCAGCTTGACGGACGGCTCGATTTCCTTGTACCGGTACGGTATCGCTCCCCGGGGCGCCCGAAGAGCGGCCTCGTACGTCCGTTCGATATCGACGGCAAGCCCGTTATAGCCCGGAATGGCGCGCCATACCCGGTCGATGCGGGCGTTGACGGGAGGAATGGCGCGAAGCTCGGATTCGGCGACGATCTTGTTGTACAGCTCCCGCTTTTCTGCCTCGCTCCACGACGCTCCGCCGAACGCCGCAACGGCATCCCTTTCCTTCACCTGAGCGATAAAGGTCGACGCGTCTCCATTCAGACGAATAAATACTAGCAGCATCAGCATGCTTGCCGCCGCTGCCGAAGCTTTGCGAATCCACATGAGCCTCACTCCCGCCCGATCCTGGACGGCATGCCCGCACCTGCGGCAGGCAAGCCTTTCATCACCCATCTTATGAGCGGCGGGACAAGATTATGCTCCTTTCCACGGACAGCAAAAAAGAGACAGATATAATCTGGCTCTTCCGTATTGCATGCTTATGAAATTATGCTTGGGCCGTTTCGCTGCCAGCCGTCAGCACCGCTTTGCGGGACAAGTTGATCCGCCCTTGCTGATCGATTTCCGTCACCTTGACCGTCACCTGATCGCCGATCTTGACGACATCCTCGCATTTGGCTACGCGTTCGGTCGACAGCTGGGAAATATGGACCAGCCCGTCCTTGTTCGGCAATATTTCGACGAAGACGCCGAACTTCTCGATCCGTTTCACCGTGCCGAGATAAACCTCGCCGACGACCACTTCCTTGACGATGCCTTCGATGATCGCTTTCGCCTTTTGGTTCATCTCTTCGTTGGAGGAAGCGATAAACACCATGCCGTCCTGCTCGATATCGATCTTGACCCCGGTTTCTTCGATAATTTTGTTAATGATCTTGCCTCCGGCGCCGATCACGTCGCGAATTTTGTCCGGATTGATGCGAAGCGTCAATATCTTAGGCGCATACTTGGACAGGTTCGGACGCGACTGCGAGATCACTTCCAGCATTTTGCCCAATATATGCATTCTGCCTTCGCGCGCCTGCTCCAGCGCCTGCTGCAAAATGCTCCGGTCGATGCCGTCGATCTTGATGTCCATCTGTATCGCGGTCACGCCTTCCGCCGTTCCGGCCACCTTGAAGTCCATGTCGCCGAGATGGTCTTCCATCCCTTGAATATCGGACAACACCGAGAAATGTTCGCCGTCCTTGATCAAGCCCATCGCGATGCCGGCTACGGGCGCTTTGATCGGCACTCCGGCGTCCATCATCGCCAGCGTGCTTGCGCAGATGCTCGCCTGGGACGTCGAACCGTTCGACTCCAACACTTCGGAGACGAGACGAATCGTATACGGAAACTCGGCTTCGGAAGGAATAACCTTCGATAAAGCGCGTTCGCCCAATGCGCCGTGACCGATTTCGCGGCGGCCGGGAGCGCGCAGCGGTCTGGCTTCGCCTACGCTGAACGGAGGGAAATTGTAGTGATGCATAAACCGCTTTTCCTCTTCGGGAGAAATGCCGTCCAATATTTGCACGTCGCCCATCGCACCGAGCGTACATATGCTGAGCGCCTGGGTTTGTCCGCGCGTAAACAATCCGGAGCCGTGCGTACGCGGCAGCAGCGCCACGTCGCATTCGATCGGACGAATTTCATGGAGAGCCCGTCCATCCGGACGCACCTTGTCATGCGTGATCAAACGGCGAACTTCTTCCTTGACGATGTCGTACAGCACTTCCTTGACGTCGGCCATCAGCTCGGGCGTATCTGCATATTTCTCCTCGAAATGTGCAACGGCATCCGCATTGACCGCGTCGATCGCTTCCTGGCGGGCGTGCTTCTCCGGGATGCGGATCGCTTCCACCAGCCGAGCGGACGCAAATGCCCGGACATCGGCGCTCACCTGCTCCGACACTCCATGAAGCTTCACTTCCATCTTCGGCTTGCCCGCAAGCGCCTGCAGCTCCTCGATCTTGGCAACGATCGGCTTGATTTGCTCGTGGCCGAACATAATCGCTTCCAGCATCGTTTCTTCCGGAACTTCGTTCGCTTCCGCTTCCACCATCATAATGGCGTCTTTTGTACCGGCTACGACGACGTAAATATCGGTATTTTGCTCCTGATCAACCGTCGGGTTTACAATAAACTGCCCGTTCTCGCGGCCGACGACAAGGCCGCCGATCGGACCGTTGAACGGAACGTCGGAAATCGTAAGCGCGGCGGACGTGCCGATCATGGCCGCTATTTCCGGAGAACAATCCTGATCCACGCTCATGACGATATTGGCGATTTGCACCTCGTTGCGGAATCCGTCCGGAAAGAGCGGACGAATCGGACGGTCGGTCAAGCGGCTCGATAGAATCGCCTTCTCGCTCGGTCTTCCTTCCCGTTTAATAAATCCGCCCGGAATTTTGCCGACGGCGTACAACCGCTCCTCATAGTTCACCGTGAGCGGAAAAAAGTCCAGATCCTTAGGCTCCGTAGAAGCGGTAACGGTGCAAAGCACAACCGTTTCCCCGTATTTGACGGTTACCGCGGCGTTCGCCTGCTTGGCCAACCGGCCGGTTTCAAGCACCAGCGGCCTTCCGCCAAGCGTCATTTCTACACGATGCAACATATATTCCCTCCTTTGGCTATGTACCGGCGCGGGTTTGGCCCATGCCGATTGCTATTACTAAAACTTCCCTCTTTTGCAAAAAGCAACCCGAAGTCCCGTGCCCAGTAAACCGGACGACAGGACGGTGGGGTTGCTTTCATTTCGCGTGTTTTAACGGCGAAGGCCGAGTTTTTCGATCAATGCGCTGTAACGTTTAACATCTTTTTTCTTCAAGTAAGCCAGCAGCTTGCGGCGTTGGCCAACCATCTTGAGCAGACCGCGGCGGGAATGATGATCTTTCTTATGCTCCCGCAAATGATCCGTCAAATTTACGATGTTTTCCGTCAGGATAGCGATCTGAACTTCCGGAGACCCTGTGTCGCTCGCATGCGTCTTATGAGTCTCGATCAGCTCTTGCTTGCGTTCTTGCGTAATTGCCATCCTTGCTCACCTCCTTCATATAATCGCCGTTAGCCTCGCTGCCGGGATCAACCGGGCAACCAAGCCAAGGTTAAGTATGCGCCGAACCGTACTTGTCCGCATTTCGTCGGCGTCAACCGCCGCCGTTCCGCGAAAAAGCTGGCATTTCAAGCCATTCGGCCGCAACGATGTTCAGTATATCATACTTCGAGGGTCTTTGTCGAGAAAGTGTTTCTCGCTCAGCCGCGATCGTCCAGCCAAAGCCGCTTGGCCCTCTCCGCATCGGCCCCGATCTGGGCAATCAGCTCCCCGACCCCGCTAAATTTTTGCTCGGGACGAATAAACTCGCGGAACTGGATCCGCATCGGCTTGCCGTAAATGTCCCGGTCGAAATCGAACAGATGAACTTCCATGACGGGCCGAATCTCGTCTTTATTAAAGGTAGGCTTCATCCCGTAGTTCATGACGCCGCCTTGCGGCCGGCCGTCGATCCAGACCGTTACCGCGTATACGCCGAGCCGAGGCTCGACATAAGGCTGGCTCAATTCGAGATTGGCGGTCGGAAAGCCTATCGTTCTGCCCCGGCCGTCGCCCCGAACCACCGTTCCTTCCACTTCGTAAGGCCTGCCAAGCAGCGTGTTGGCCATGGCCAGATCGCCGCTTTCCAGCGACTCTCTCGTGTAGGTGCTGCTTACTTTGACCCCGTTCTCGTACAGAGGCTCGACAATATGAACCTCGATGTCGGGCCGTCCCAGTTCCGCCAGCGTTTCCGCGGTGCCCGCGCCTTTGCTTCCGAACGTAAAATCGAAACCGACGACAGCGCATTTGACGCCGAGCGCCCGCAGCACCTCGTCCGCGAATTGCCGGGGAGAAATGGACGCAAACCGGAGATCGAACTTCATGACAAACAAAACGTCTACGCCCAGCTCGGCAAACAGTCTGGACTTCGCTTCCAGAGGAGTCAAACAGCTGAAATATTGACCGCCCTGGCCGAGCACCTCTTTGGGATGAGGGTCGAACGTCATAACGGCGGACAGCAGCCCGCGCTCCTTCGCCGCTTCAACGGCGCGACGGATCACGTTCTGATGTCCCCGATGGACGCCGTCGAAATGTCCGATCGCAATGGACAAAGGACGTTCCGGCAGCGGCGCTGCCGACTCCTGCAAGGGATAAGTTAATGATATGATTTCCACCGCTGACACACCTGCATTCCTGGTTTACCATTGATTTTTCGTTCCGACTAGCAGCGGCTCCGCCCGGTACAGGCTCGCCATGGTCAGGAAAATACCTTGACCGGCTTCAGCGCCGCCAGTTCCGCATCCGCCTCGTAAATGCCGATAAAGCCGGCATGCCGCCCGTACAGCCTCACCAGCTCTCCGCCTTCGAACGCCGGAGGTTTACCTTCGGCCGAAACAAACTTGAACGCAATCTTTTGACCTCTTAACGCATCCGTTTCTTTGAACGCCTCGACTTCGGCCATGGACAGGTGGGCGACGGCCCGATCTGGCGGGATGAGCCGCGACGGAAGCTCTCCCGAAGCGGCAAGCTCCTGAATTTGTTCCATCGTCAAGCAGCTTTCCTTCGTAATGCCCGCCGACATGGTGCGCGTCAGCCCGGCCATCGTCGCCGGAACGCCTAATGCCTTGCCGATATCGACGCACAGCGTGCGGATATACGTTCCCTTCGAGCATTGTACGGCAAATTCGATTTCCGGCTGCTCCCGGTCCAGATCGGCCCGCAGCAAGCGTATATCGTAAATGGTCGCTTCCCGGGCTTTCCGTTCCACCGTCTTGCCTTCGCGCGCCAGCTCGTACAACCGTTTGCCGTTCACCTTGACGGCGGAGAACATCGGCGGCACTTGAGCGATCGTTCCCCGGAACGACTGCAAAGCCGCAGCGATGTCGCTTTCGGACATCGGCGGCACGCTTACGCTCTCGAGAATCGTTCCCGTCATGTCTTCGGTATCGGTCGCGATGCCCAGCTTCAGCACCGCTTCATAAGCCTTCGGCCGCTCCTGCACATATTCGACGACGCGGGTCGCCCTTCCAAGACATACCGGCAGCACGCCGGTTACCATCGGATCGAGCGTTCCCGCATGGCCGATCCGCTTCATCCCCAGCAGACGCCGCAGCTTCGCTACGACATCGTGCGATGTCCAGCCTTCCGGCTTCCATACCGCCAGGATGCCGTCCATCTTACATCAACGCCTTTCTTGCCGCTTCCGTCAGCTTCTCGATCGCCTCGTTCAGCGGCCCTTCCATTCTGCAGCCCGAGGCGCGAACATGGCCGCCGCCTCCGAAAGTTTGCGCCACGGCCGATACGTCGGCCGCGCCGGCCGAGCGAAGGCTGGCCTTGACGCCGCCGTCCTCGGTTTCCTTAAAGAGGATGCCGACCTCGACGCCGTCCACGTTCAGCGCGTAGTTGACGATCCCCTCCATATCCTCGGGGGACGCGCCGCAATCTTTCAAATCGTCCTTCGTCACATACAGCCATCCCAGCTTGCCGTCGTCCGCAAACGTCAGCCGGCTCAACGCCGTTTGAAGCAGCTTGAGCCGGCCCATCGTCATTTTTTCGAGCAGCGTATCGGCCAGCCGGCTTCCCGAAACGCCGACGGCCAACAGTCTGGCGGCGATTTCCATAACGCGCGGACTCGTGTTTGAATAACGAAAGCCGCCCGTATCGGTCAGCAATCCCGTATATATGGCCGTTGCGCAGTCCAGATCCGGCTCCAGGCCGCCGCGCTCGATCAGATCGTACAAAATTTCTACCGTGGCTGCGGCTTCCGGGCGGATCACATTAACTGCGCCAAAGCCGTCGTTCGTCGGGTGGTGATCGATGTTAAGCAAACGGGCATCCGGTCCGAACAAGGCGGCGGCTTCGCCGATCCGCTTGAAATCGGCGCAGTCGACCGTGATGACCGCATCGAACGAACCTTCGAAAGACTGCGATTTCAAAGAAACGATGTCTTCGAACCGATAGAGAAATCCCAATCGGGAAGGCAACTCGCTTTCGTTGACGGGAAGAGCTTTTTTGCCGAATTTTTCGAGCAGCCAGCATACGACGGAAGACGAGCTGATCGCGTCTCCGTCCGGATGGACATGGGACACGACCAGGAATGAAGCATGGCTTTGCATGAAAGCCAACGCTTCATCCAGCTGCCGGTTATAGTCTGCGTTGGCCGTCATAGGTTCCGGTTCCCGCCATTAAGCTCTTCCAGCAGCGATTCGATCCGGCTGCCGTATTCGATGCTGCTGTCGAACTTGAACTGGAGCTCGGGCGTATGCCGAAGCTTCATCCGCTTGCCCAGCTCCGAGCGAAGGAAGCCCGTGGCGCTGGCCAATGCCTTCAAGGTCGCTTCCTTCTGCTCGTCGCTGCCGAGCACGCTCAAGTAAATACGGGACAGCGACAAATCGTTGGTCGTCTCCACCCCGGTTACGGTAATGAAGCCGATGCGCGGATCCTTCAGCTCCATCTGGATTATTTGGCTCAGTTCTTTTTTGATTTGTTCGTTGACGCGTCCGACGCGGTAATTCGCCATCGCTTGATCACCTCTCCACCGTTTCCATGACAAACGCCTCGATCATGTCTCCTTCTTTAATATCGCTAAAGCGTTCGAGGGTTATACCGCATTCAAAGCCTTGGGCGACTTCTTTCGCATCGTCCTTGAACCGTTTCAAGGAATCAATCTTGCCGGTGTATACGACGATTCCGCCGCGGATCAAGCGGGCTTCGCTGTTGCGCGTAATTTTGCCGTCGACGACCATGCAGCCCGCAATGGCTCCCACCTTGGACAATTTGAACACGTTGCGGACTTCGGCGTGGCCGATAACCGCTTCCTTGTAGATCGGATCGAGCATTCCTTTCATCGCCTGCTCGATTTCGTCGATGACCTTGTAGATGACCTGATGCATCCGAACGTCGACCTTCTCCTGAGCGATCGTCGCTTCGGCCTGCGGATCCGGACGAACGTTGAAGCCGATTACGATCGCGTTGGACGCGGATGCGAGGATAACGTCCGATTCCGTAATGGCGCCGACGCCCGAATGAATAATTTTGACGCGCACGCCTTCGATGTCGATCTTGGCGAGCGAGCCTTTGAGCGCTTCGGCGGAGCCTTGCACGTCGGCCTTGATAATGACGTTAAGCTCCTTGATCTCGCCGTCCTTGATATGATTGTACAAATCGTCCAGCGTCACGCGGGTGTTGGCGCCCATCTCGGACTGGCGCTGCTTGGTCGCGCGGATTTCCGCAATCGAACGCGCCTTGCGCTCGTCTTCGAACACCATGAACGGATCGCCCGCTTGAGGCACTTCCGTCAAGCCCGTAATTTCCACCGGCGTGGAGGGACCCGCTTCCTTCAGCCGGCGTCCGCGGTCGTTCACCATCGCTCTGACGCGGCCGAAGCAGTTGCCCGCCACGAAGGCGTCCCCAATCTTCAGCGTACCGTGCTGTACGAGAATGCGAGCAACCGGGCCTTTGCCCTTGTCGAGCTCGGCTTCGATGACGGTAGCGCGTGCTCTCTTGTTCGGATTTGCCTTGAACTCGTTCACCTCGGCGACGAGCAGAATCATCTCCAGCAGGTTTTCCAAGCCGATGCGCTGCTTCGCGGACACTTCGACGAAAATCGTATCGCCGCCCCACTCTTCGGGCACCAGCTCGTATTCGGTCATCTCCTGCTTGATCTTGTCGGCATTCGCCTCGGGTTTGTCGATCTTGTTGACCGCCACGATAATCGGCACGTTTGCGGCTTTGGCGTGGTTGATCGCTTCCACCGTTTGCGGCATAATGCCGTCGTCCGCCGCAACGACAATAATCGTAATGTCCGTAACCTGAGCGCCGCGGGCGCGCATCAGCGTGAACGCTTCATGGCCCGGCGTATCGAGGAACGTAATCTTTTTGCCGTTGATCTCGACCTGGTAAGCGCCGATATGCTGCGTAATGCCGCCGGCTTCGCCGCCGGTGACGTTCGTTTTGCGGATCGAGTCCAGCAGCGTCGTCTTGCCGTGGTCGACGTGACCCATAATGGTGACGACCGGAGGACGCACTTGCAAATCCGCCTCGTCGTCCGTCTCTTCCACCGTTTCGAAGGCGTCATCCTCGACCGGAATTTTCACTTCGACCTCGACGCCGTATTCGCCCGCGATGAGCATAATGGCGTCCATGTCGACTTCTTGGTTGATCGTGGCCATAACGCCCAGGAACATCAGCTTTTTGATAACCTCGGAGGCGTCTTTATGCAGAAGCTTCGCCAAATCGCCGACCGTCAGCGTGCCGCGGACGATAATCTTCTTCGGCGTATTGTCGATCTTCTCCCGCGGAGGCTGGTTGTGCTGTCCTCTGCCGCCGCGTCCCTTGCCGTTGCGGTTGTTTCCTTTAAAGCCGTTCCGTCCGTCTTCGAACCGTTTGGAGCTGTCTTTGCCCTTAAACGATCTATTGTTATTATTGGCGTTCCGATCGTTGCTTGCGCCGCTGAATCGCGAATCGCCGGAACGTCCGCCGCCCGTCGGAGCCGCTGGACGGTTGCCGCCGCCCGCCGTCTGCGGTCCGCGGTTGGCGCCGCCGCCGGACGGTCCGCGGCTGCCCTGCTGGCCGCCTTGCTGCGGACGGTTGTCGCTGCGTCCTCCGCCTTGCGGACGTCCGCCCGCCTGGCCCTGTCCTCCCGGAGGACGATTGCCGCCGCCTTGCTGCGGACGGTTGCCCCCTTGCGGACGGCTTCCGCTTGCTTGACCTTGGCTTTGCGGACGGCTGCCGCCCGCCTGTCCTTGTCCCTGGCTTTGCCCTTGCCCTTGCGGCCTGCCGCCGGTTTGCTGTCTGGAATCGCGCGGATTGCGCCCGTCGCGTCCTTGTCCTTCACGTCTTTCGCTGGTGGTTGGTTGAGTTTTCGTATTAATAGAGTTCATAGTCCCCTGTCTGTCTTGTGCGTTATTTTTTGATTCCTGCTGCTGCTGTGCGGCGCGCGGCGCCGCGGATACGGAAGGCCCGCCGCTTTCCTGCGCCCGCTTGGCCGCGGCGTTTGCCTTAATATCGCGGAAAAAGCCCTCCACTTTTTCGACCATCTGATTTTCCATGACGCTCATATGGTTGTTGACGGGCAAATTCAGCCTTTTAAGAATCGTAATAATTTCTTTGCTGCTCATATTAAGCGACTTCGCGTATTCGTATACGCGCAGCTTGTCTTTATTGTCCTTGCCGTCTTGTTTGTTGCTCAATAGGATCCACCTCCGTATTTTGGCTCAGATGACTCGCGATCATTTGTCCGAAAGGTCCGTCGGTCACGGCCAATACGACGCGCTCCGCCTTGCCGATCGCCTGGCCCAGCCTCTGCCGGTCGTAAGCGACCGCTATCGGAACGCCGTATGTGCCGCATTTGTCGCGGAATTTCTTCTTGGTATTGTCGGATGCGTCGCCGGCGATAAGGACGAGCGAAGCCTTCCCTCCCCGGACCGCCTTCAGCACCAGCTCGTCGCCGGTAATCAGCTTGCCCGCCCGCATGGCCATGCCGATTTGGGACAACGCCTTGTCAGGCTTCATCCGGCGTCAGCTCCTTGGCGGCGATAAATTCATCCTCTACCGCGACAAAATCTTTTTCCAGCCGATCATAGATGTCTTCGCCTACGGGATGCTTCAACGCCCGGTCCAGCGCCTTCGACTTCTTGGCCAGCTTGAAGCATGCAAGCTTGCCGCAGAGATACGCGCCGCGGCCGGCTTTCTTGCCTGTCAGATCAATCTGAACCTCTTCGGCCGGTGTCCGCACTACCCGGATAAGCTCCTTCTTCGGCATCATTTCATTGCAGGCGACGCATTTGCGAAGCGGTACTTTCCTCGGTCTCACCGCACACCCTCCTTATGTCAAATCGATCGATTCCGTCTACTATTAATCGATGGACACGGAATCCTGATGCATCGTGCCCGTCGCGGACTTCGGACGCCCGTATTCCTGCTCGGCCTGCGTCTCGCTTTTGATGTCGATTTTCCAGCCGGTCAGCTTGGCCGCCAGCCTCGCGTTTTGCCCTTTGATGCCGATCGCCAGCGACAGCTGGTAATCCGGCACGATGACGCGCGCCATCTTTTCCTGCTCGAACACGATCACTTCCAGCACCTTGGACGGGCTGAGCGCGTTCGCCACGTATTCCTCCACATTTTCCGACCAGCGGACGATATCGATCTTCTCGCCCTTCAGCTCGTTCACGATCGTCTGCACGCGCATTCCCTTCTGGCCGACGCAGGAGCCGACCGGATCGACTTCGGCGTTGCGGGAATGAACGGCGATCTTCGAACGGAAACCCGCTTCGCGCGCAACGGAGCGAATTTCGACGACGCCGTCGTAAATTTCGGGCACTTCCAGCTCGAACAGCCGTTTCAGGAGACCGGGATGAGTGCGGGACAAAATGATTTGAGGCCCTTTGGTCGTATTTTCAACTTTCGTAATATACGATTTGACGCGGTCGCCGTGCTTGAACTTGTCGGCGGGCATCAGCTCGGTAAGCGGCAGCACCGCCTCGACCTTGCCCAGATCGACAAACAGGTTGCGCATGTCCTGGCGCTGGACGATGCCGTTGACGATATCTTCTTCCTTGTCGATAAAAGCGTTGTAGATCAAGCCTCTCTCCGCTTCGCGGATGCGCTGCGTCACGACCTGCTTCGCCGTCTGAGCCGCAATGCGGCCGAAATCTCTCGGCGTAACCTCGATTTCGGCAATATCGTCCAAATGATAGTGCGGATTGATTTCGCGGGCCGCCTCGACCGATATTTCGAGTCTCGGATCCAGCACCTCGTCCACGACCGTCTTCCGGGCATACACTTTAATGACGCCCGAATGGCGGTTGATGTCCACTCTCACGTTTTGCGCGGTGTTGAAGTTTCTTTTGTAGCTGGAGATAAGCGCAGCCTCAATCGCTTCCAGGAGCACATCCTTCGCGATTCCCTTTTCCCGTTCGATTTCGTTCAGCGCCTCAATAAAATCCATACTCATTGGAAAGTTGTTCCCCCTTTCATAGTAAAAGCGATTGCTAGAACACGACGGCAAGCCTGGCGCTTGCAACCTTGGCGTAAGGCACGGCATGCTCCCGCTTGCCGATGCGGATCGTGACGGTATCTCCGTCGAACCCGGTCAGCAAGCCTTCGAATTCCTTCGAGCCGTCGACCGGCTCATAGGTCGTCACAAACACGTGCTTGCCGATCGCTTTGCGCACATCGTCGGCTTTTTTGAGCGGTCTTTCGGCCCCCGGCGAGGAAACTTCAAGAAAATATGCTCCAGGCACAGGGTCGTTTTTGTCCAGCTGCTCGCTGACGTATTCGCTGATCCGGCCGCATTCGTCTATGTCGATGCCGCCCTCCTTGTCTATAAAGAGACGAAGGAACCAGTTGCTTCCTTCCTTGACGTATTCGATATCGACCAGCTCAAAGCCCTGTTCATTGAGATATGGCAGCACCATGGCCTCAACGGCGGATTTGATAGTGGATGTGCTCAAGTTGGATGTACCTCCTGTTTCTCTAAACGCATCGTCATTTCAGAGGGGCAATGGAGAGAACCCTCGGATTTCGTATCGTTGTTTTGCGGTTACAAAACGTAAAGAGTGGGTTTCCCCACTCTTTAATCACCAAGTCTCTATCCACAGCATTGCCACAAAAATTATAACATAATCGCATATACGTGACAAGAAATGATTTCTAATCGCAATCCGTCAAAACAGCGACAGCTGGTTCGATTCCGGCAGCCCGCGGAAGCAGCCCATGCCGTTCAGCACTTCGACGATCGTCTTGGAAGCTTTGGACCTCATCTGGAAATCTTCGATAGACAAAAACTCGCCGTCGGCCCGGGAAGCCGCGATGTTGCGGGCGGCATTGTCGCCGATGCCGGCGATGGCCGCAAACGGCGGGATGAGCGACGTGCCGTCGACCAGAAACTTGACCGCATCCGAGCGGTAAAGGTCGATCGGCTTGAATGTAAAGCCTCTCGCCGTCATCTCCAGCGACATTTCCAGCTGCGATACCATATTTTTTTCCTTCGGGGTGGCGCTGAAGCCTTTCGCTTCGATCTCCTCAAGCTTGCGCAATATAGCGTCGTAGCCTTGACATAGCAGCTCAAGATCGAAATCGTCCGCCCTGACCGTAAAATACGTCGCGTAAAACTCGATCGGGTAATACAGTTTGAAATAGGCCGTCCGCACCGCCGATATGACATACGCCGCGGCGTGCGCTTTCGGGAACATGTACTCGATGCGCAGGCAGGAATCGATGTACCATTGCGGCACCTTGCAGCGCTTCATTTCTTCGATCCATTCCGGCGTCAAGCCTTTGCCCTTCCGCACGCTCTCCGTAATTTTGAAGGCGAGCGAGGCGTCCATGCCGGCTTTGTAGATCAAATACAGCATAATGTCGTCGCGGCAGCCGATGACCGTCTTAATGTTGCAAGTCCCGTTCTTGATCAGCTCCTGCGCATTGCCGAGCCAAACGCCCGTGCCGTGGGACAAGCCCGATATCTGCAGCAAGTCGGCGAACGACGAAGGCTGCGTCTCCTGAAGCATTTGCCGCACGAACTTGGTGCCCATCTCGGGCACGCCGTACGTGGCGACCGCGGAGCGGATCTGCTCCGGCGTGACGCCGAGCGCCTCGGTCGAGTTGAACAGGCTCATCACCTTCGGATCGTTCATTGGAATCGTCGTCGGATCGACGCCGGTCAAGTCCTGCAGCATCCGCATCATCGTCGGGTCGTCGTGTCCCAATATATCGAGCTTCAGCAGGTTCTCGTCGAAGGCATGATAGTCGAAATGGGTCGTCTTCCATTCCGCGCTCGTATCGTCGGCCGGATATTGCACCGGCGTGACGTCCTCCACCTCGATATAATCCGGAACGACGACGATGCCGCCCGGATGCTGGCCCGTGCTGCGCTTCACCCCGGTACAGCCGCCGGCCAGCCGGGCAAGCTCGGCATTGCGCCACTTCTTGCCGTGGTCCTCCTGATACTTTTTGGCGAAGCCGTATGCCGTTTTCTCCGCTACCGTGCCGATCGTGCCGGCGCGGAATACGCTTTTCTCGCCGAACAGCACCTTCGTGTAGTTGTGGGCAACCGGCTGGTATTCGCCCGAAAAGTTCAAGTCGATATCGGGCACCTTGTCGCCCTTGAAGCCGAGGAACGTCTCGAACGGAATGTCCTGCCCGTCCCCCTTCATCGTCGTTCCGCACTTCGGGCATTCCTTGTCCGGAAGGTCGAAGCCGGACGGCACGCTGCCGTCGAGAAACCATTCGCTGTGCTTGCAGGACGGATTGCGGCACAAATAATGGGCCGGCAGCGGATTGACTTCCGATATGCCGAGAAATTTCGCGACCACCGACGAGCCGACGGAGCCGCGGGAGCCGACCAAATATCCGTCCGCATTCGATTTCTTCACGAGCTTCTCCGAGATCAGATAGTTCGCGGAAAATCGGTATTTGATAATCGGAACGAGCTCCTTCTCCAGCCGGTCGACGACGACCTGCGGCAGCTCCTCTCCGTACATCGACTTGGCCGTGGCGTAGCAGGTGGCGCGAATTTCCTCGTCCGCGCCTTCGATATTCGGCGTAAACAGCTCGCTCGGGAACATGCTGTACGACTCGAACCGGTCCGCCAGCTCCGACGTATTCGTCACGACGACTTCCTTCGCCTTCGCTTCGCCGAGAAATGCGAACTCTTGCAGCATTTCCTCCGTCGTGCGCAGATGCGCATCCGGCTTGCGCATATCCTTCAGCGGACTGAAGCCCGTAATGCCGTGGATCGTAATGTCCCGGTACAGCTTGTCCGACGGATTCAAGTAATGGACGTTGCCGGTCGCGATGACCGGCTTGCCGAGCTCTTCGCCGATTTGGCATACGCGGCGGAGCGCCGCTTCGATTTCGGCGCGGCTGCCGACCAGTCCCTTTTCGACCAGATGCATATAGAAGCCGACAGGCTGAATTTCGAGCGCGTCGTAGAAACGGGCGACTTCCGTCGCTTCTTCCACCGATTTGTTCAGCACCGTCTCGAAAAACTCGCCTTTCTCGCAGCCCGATATGACAAGAAGCCCTTCGCGCAGCTCGACGAGCTTGCTCTTCGGAATGGTCGCAACCCGCTTGAAATATTCCGTGTGGGACAACGAGATGAGCTTGAACAGATTTTTTTTGCCGACGGCGTTAAGCGCGTAAATATTGCAATGAAACGGTCTCGAATTGGATAAGTCCAGGCCGACGTAATCGTTCAATTGATTCAAATTCGTAATATTCCGTTCCCCGGCGTCCTTGATCAGGCCGAACAGCACGCCCCCGAGCGCGACGGAATCGTCCACCGCCCGGTGATGGTTGTCGAGGCTGATCTTGTATTTGTCGGCGAGCGTGTTCAGTCGGTGGTTTTTCATGTTCGGATGAAGAAAACGCGCCAGCTCCAGCGTGTCGAGAACCGGATTGTCCAGCTCCGGCATGCCGAACGACTTGCAGGCCGCTTGCAAAAAGCCGATATCGAACCGGGCGTTGTGGGCAACGAGGATATCGTCCCCGACAAACTCTACGAATTCCTTCAGCTTAGGCTCCAGCTCCGGAGCGCCGCGCACCATCTCGTCCGTAATGTTCGTCAGCTGCTGAATATGGTACGGAATGCTTTCGTGCGGATCGATAAAAGTCGAGAATCGGTCGACTTCCTTGCCGTCCCTCATCTTCACGCCCGCCAGCTCGATAATTTTGTTGTTGATGATCGACAAGCCGGTCGTCTCGATGTCGAAGACGACATATTGCGATCCGGCCAAATCGGCGTCTCTCGGATGGAGCACCATCGGCACGGCATCGTTGACGACGTTGGCCTCGAGGCCAAACAGTACTTTAACGCCGTGTTTTTTGGCCGCCTTGACGGCATCGGGGTAACATTGGACGTTGCTGTGATCCGTCACCGCAATCGCCTTGTGTCCCCACTTGGCGGCCGTCTCCACGTAAGCGCCGATCGAAGTCACCGCGTCCATGGTGCTCATCGTCGTATGCAGATGGAATTCGACCCGCTTCTCCTCGGCATGGTCCATCCGCGGCGGCGGCGCCCCGACCTCGTGCAGATCGTTCGGCATCATAACCAGCTCCGGCTCCTGCATGAACCGGTCGTATTCGACCCGGCCGCGCGCCTTCACCCACTTGCCGTTTTTGAGCAGCGAAAGCACTTTGACGTCTTCCTTCGTCTTGGCGAACATCTTCATCGCCAGCGAATCGGAAAAATCGGTGACGTTGAACGTGAAGAGCGTGCTTCCGTTGCGCAGCTCCTTGACGTCAAGACCGAATACTGCGCCTTGAACCGTAATCCGCTTTTCTTCGTCCTGTACGTTCATGATCGGCACAGGATCTTCCTTAATGTCGTAACCGACGGCCAATCGCACCGCTTCCTCGCCGTCGCCGCCCGAGGACGCCGCTTCCGCCTGCGCGTCCGCCATCAGCTGCTGGATCGCTTCGCGCTCCTCCTGCTCGATCTTCTGCATGAACTGGTCGTACACTTCCTGCCGCGGTTCGCCGACGGTCATCTTGACCCGGCAAGCTCTTCCGAACCGGCGTTCGTAAAATTGAACGACCGCTTCGTCGATCCGCTTCCGCTTCGCGAGCTCAAGCCCCGTGCCGTCCAGCAGCGACAGCGTCAAGGCGTCCCCTTGCGCTTCGATCGAAGCTTTTTGGAGCCAGCCGTTGACGGAGGCAATTTCCCGCTGCGCCTGCTCCAGAAACAGCGGCCAATATTGCGGAACAATGTTCTCGGTTTCGACGACATCGTCGTATTGGAACCGGAATTCGATTTCCGCGATATGTTGGAATTTTGTTTGTACGGAATGGCACAAGGCGTTATAGGCCTGTAAAGGAACCAAGGACGTCTTGCGGATGCAAAACGTCCATTTGCGGTTGCTGGCTCCGACCACGACCTGGTCAATGTAGCCGTCCTGGAAATAGGAATCGATAAGTTCTCGCGGCAGGGCCGCTTGCTGCATCAGCAGCTCGAAGCGCTGCCGCTTGTCACCGGTTAGGCTCATTCGTTCATCACTCCTGACGATCCGCTCCGGCCGGGATCTGAAATTAATACGCTCTGGCAAAAACTACGGTATGCTTGGCGTCGTCGCCGCATACGAGACATTTCGGCTTGCGGACCGAAGGCTGGAACGGAATATTGCGGCTCGTGGCGCCGGTTTCTTCCTTCACCTGCTTCTCGCAAGCTTCGGAGCCGCACCAGCCGGCTTCGACAAATCCGCGCTTCTGCTCCATGAAAGCCTTCATCTCTTCCAGCGTGTCGACAGCGGCCGAGTTGTCTTCCCTGAACCGCTTGGCCCGCTCGTACATTTCGGCCTGCGTCTCCTCCAGCATCCGCTCGACTTCCGCCGTAAGATCGGCTTGCTGCACGATACGTTTCTCTCCCGTAATGCGAGACACGAGAACGACGACGCCGTTATCCATATCTCTTGGGCCCAGCTCCAGACGAAGCGGAACTCCCCGCATTTCGTATTCGTTGAATTTCCAGCCGGGGCTGACATCGGTACGGTCGTCGACGCGCACGCGAATGCCCGCCTTCTTCAATTCGGCATACAGCTCGTCCACCCGGCCCACGACCTGTTCGCGCGTTTTCGGAGGGCCGATCGGAATCATCACGACTTGGGTCGGCGCCACTTTCGGCGGCAGCGCCAAGCCGCGGTCGTCTCCGTGCACCATAATAAGCGCGCCGATCAAACGAGTGCTGACGCCCCACGAGGTCGTATGGGCAAATTGCAGCTCGTTGTTCCGGTCCAAAAACTTGATGTCGAATGCGACGGCAAACTTGTTGCCCAAATAATGCGACGTTCCGGCCTGAACAGCCTTGCCGTCCTTCATCATCGCCTCGATGGAGTAAGTATCGACAGCGCCGGCAAACCGCTCGGACGGCGTCTTCTCCCCTTTAATGACCGGAATGGCCAAGAAGTTTTCTACAAACTCCGTGTAAATGTCGAGCATTTGCATCGTTTCGCGGCGCGCGTCTTCTTCCGTCTCGTGAGCGGTATGGCCTTCCTGCCACAAAAATTCGCTTGTGCGAAGGAACGGCAGCGTACGCTTCTCCCAGCGGACGACGTTCGCCCATTGGTTGATTAGAAGCGGAAGATCGCGGTAAGACTGAATCCACTTCGCGTACATATGTCCAATCATCGTTTCCGAGGTCGGCCGGATGGCAAGACGCTCTTCCAGCTTCTCGCCGGCGGCCTCCGTCACCCACGGAAGCTCGGGGTTAAAGCCTTCTACGTGCTCCTTCTCCTTCTGGAAAAAGCTTTCCGGAATAAAAAGCGGAAAATAGGCGTTGCGATGGCCCGTTTCCTTGAAGCGGCGGTCCAGCTCGGCCTGAATGTTTTCCCACAGCCCGTAGCCTTCCGGACGGAATACGATGCAGCCGCGCACCGGCGAATAATCCATCAGCTCGGCTTTTTTGATCACATCGATATACCATCTGGAGAAATCTTCGCTTTGCGGCGTAATTTCGGTAACAAACCCTTTATCCTTGGACATGGACGACAGACTACTCCCCTCTGACTAATCGTAAAATATCGTTATAGGTGACGACCAGCATTAACAGCATAAGCATCGCGAATCCGACGAAATGGACCATGCTTTCCTTGTTCGGATCGATCGGCTTGCGGCGGACCGCCTCCAGCCCCAAGAAGATCAGGCGGCTCCCGTCGAGCGCCGGAATCGGCAGCAGGTTGAAAATGCCCAAATACAAACTGAGCAGCGCGGTCCAGGACGTCAATTGCACGACGCCTTGCCTCGCAATTTCGCTCGTCATCTCCGCGGTGCGGACGGGTCCTCCAATATCGTCCAGCTTGAACTGCCCCGTAATGAGCATCTTGAAGCCGTCGAAGATGAGGACGGTCATATCCTTCATCAGCTGAGCCGACCGGGTGATCGTCTCCCCAAAAGTCGCCTGGCGCATCGTATATTGCGGCGTAACGCCGATTTTACCGACGCCCTCGTCGTCCGGCTGCGGCGTAAGCTTCAATTGGATCGGCTCGCCTTGCCGGATAATGTCCAGCGTAATCGGAACGCCGGAGGAGGCTCCAATAATGTCGATCATCCGGTTGAAGTCGGTCCCGATCGTCTCGCCGTTGACGGCCACGATCTCGTCCCCTTGCATCAGCTGCGCCTTTGCGGCGGGCGAATCGGCCGTCACTCCTCCTATGAGCAGCTTTTCGGCGACGCCGGCCATTTGGACGTATGCGGCAAACAGCACAAAAGCCAATATAAAGTTCATCATCGGTCCGGCGAAAATGGCCAAGGCGCGCTTGCGCACCGGCTTGCTGCCGAACTGCCGGTCGATCGGTGCGATTTGGGTATCGGTTCCCCTGGCGATCATGAGCGCCTGGGGATGGACGTCGTATTCCTCCGTTTCTCCCTCGACGTCCAGCTTGATCTTCAGCTCGCGCTCCAGATCGAGCGACAGCACTTCGCCGCGAACGGCGCCGCTTCGCTCATCGAGCCGGTCCAAATAGAGCCGGGTCACCAGGCCGTCCTTCAAACGGACGGCGATCGTCTGTCCCGGCTGCACTTCGACCAGCTCCGGGTCCTCGCCCGCCATGCGGACGAATCCGCCCGCGGGAATGAGCCTCAGCGTGTAACGCGTCTCTCCCCGCTTGATGGAAAACAGCTTCGGTCCGAATCCTATCGCAAATTCCCTGACGAGAATGCCCGCTCGCTTCGCGAAAAAATAATGGCCCCATTCATGGATCGTCACGATGACAAAAAAAACAAGCACGGTCAACAAAACGACCTGTATCATCTCCATAGCGGTGAAGCCTCCTGTTCGTTACGGCCTGTACATAGATTATCATTATTCTCCCGTCCGATACAAGAGAACCACATTTTGGGCCTTGACCGGCGTTTTGTCCCCTTATGGCGCATCAGGTCCGGCTTGATTAAAGACCGGAAATATCCCCCGCCCGGCTAAGCTGAAGCGGCCGCTTCGCGCGCCCAGCGATCGATCTCGGCGATCGCGTCGAGATCTTCGGCCGCGCATGCGTCGTGCCGGCCGACCACATGCTCGACGATCCGGTCGATATCCAGAAACTCGATTTCGCCGTTTAGAAATCGGGCTACGGCCACCTCGTTGGCCGCGTTGTAGACCGCGGGGGCGGACTCGCCCATGCGGCCGCACTCGAAGGCCAGCCGAAGCGCGGGATACCGCTCGTAATCCATCTCCCGGAACGTCAGCGTCCCGACGGCGGCCAAATCCAGCGAGCCGGTCGGCGTCGCATGCCGCTGCGGGTACGTCAGCGCGTATTGGATCGGGACGCGCATATCCGGCAGCCCGAGCTGGGCAATGACGCTGTTGTCGACAAACTCGACAAACGAATGGATGATGCTCTCCGGATGAATGAGCACTCCGATGGAATCGTAGTCGAGCCCGAACAGCCATCGCGCCTCGATGACCTCGAGCCCTTTGTTGGCCATCGTCGCCGAATCGATCGTTATTTTGGCGCCCATCGACCAATTCGGATGATTAAGCGCCTCGGCGACCGTCACGCCCTTCAGCTCCGCCCGGGTCCGGTCGCGAAACGATCCTCCCGAAGCCGTCAGCGTAATCCGTTTCGCCTCGCTGCGGTTTTCGCCGTTCAGACATTGGAAGATGGCGGAGTGCTCGCTGTCGATGGGCAGAATCGACACGCCTTTGCGCTTTGCCCTGTCCATTACGATATGGCCGGCCGTCACGAGCGTTTCCTTGTTGGCCAGGCCGATCGTCTTCCCTTCGTCGATGGCGGCCAGCGTCGCCGCCAGCCCCCTGCTGCCCAATATGGCGGTGACGACAGTGTCAGCTTCCGTGCCGGCGGCAACTTCGACGAGTCCTTCCTCGCCGTAGACGGCCTTCGTCCCCGGAGGCAGATGGGGAGCCGCCTGCTCCGCAAGCTCCTTCGTCGCCAGACTGAGGACGGCCGGCTTATATTTGCGCGCTTGGGCCACCGCCGCTTCTACGTTCGATCCCGCCGAAAGCCCGACGATCCGAAACTTGTCCGGATGATGGTCGACGATGTCGAGCGTCTGCGTGCCGATCGACCCGGTCGAACCGAGCAGCGCTATTTTTTTCATATCGCATTCCTTCCTTATGTAGGGATTAATCCGCTGAACAGCAGCAGGGGAAAGACGATCAGCCAGCTGTCGCACCGATCCAGCACGCCGCCGTGGCCCGGCAGCAGGCTGCCGGTATCCTTGATGTCGCGAACCCGCTTGTACGCCGATTGAATCAGATCGCCGAATTGCCCCGCCGCCGCCGCCGCCAGGCCGATCGCAAGCGCTTGTCCGATAGATACGACGTCCGGGGCCGCCGCGGCAAACGCCGCAGCGACAACCAGCGCGAAGGCTACGCCGCCAAGCGCCCCTTCAACCGTTTTGTTCGGACTGATCGCCGGCCACAGCTTACGCTTGCCGATAGCACGGCCGATGAAATAAGCGCCGATATCGGAAGCCCATACGCAGCCCAGAGACAGAAACGTCCAAAACAATCCGTGCTGGTCCAGCCCCCGCATATGAATCATCGCCTGAAAACCGTAACCGATATAAACCGCTCCCAGCAGCATCAAAGCCGCACCGTCGATCGTTGTCGCGTTGCGCGTGACGACCGTCAAAGCGAGAAGAAGCAGCATAAGCGCCCAAATGATCGTCTTGTCCGCAGGAACAACAACGCCCCACTGGGACCACGGAAGCACAAAGAGCAGCACGCCGCCGTATCCTAGCAGAGCCGTTGGATGAAACCGTTTGACACCGTTCATGCGGACATATTCCGTAAATCCGATGAGAGCCAGCAGGACCACCAGTCCGATGTAGAAGCCGCCCCCGATTACCGTCAGCGCGATAAAGAGCGCGCCTGCGACAATACCGGTAATCAATCGCTGTTTCAATGAAACGTCACTCTCCGTCCAATGAAGCTATAATCCGCCGTACCTGCGGGCGCGGCGCTGGTATTCTTCAATCGCCTCGTAAAAATGCTTTTCCGAAAACTCGGGCCAATATACGTCGGTAAACCACAGCTCGCTGTAAGCAAGCTGCCATAACATAAAATTGCTGAGCCTGAGCTCCCCGCTGGTGCGAATGAGCAAGTCCGGGTCCGGGAGTCCGCCGGAAAGCAATCTTCCCGACATAAGCCCTTCGTCGATTTGATCGGGCGAAAGCGTACCGCTGCGCACTTCCTCCGCGATCCCTCTGACAGTTTCCAGCATTTCCCGGCGGCTGCCGTAGTTGAGGGCGAAATTTAATATAAGTCCCGTATTGCCGGCCGTCTTGGCGATCGCTTCTTCCACGGCGCCAAGCGTATGCGGAGGAAGATTGTCCCGATGCCCCATCATGCGCACTTGCACGTTGTTGGCGATCAGCTCATCCAATTCGATTTCAAGAAACTGCTGCGGAAGCTTCATCAAATAATCGACTTCCGCCTTTGGCCGCTTCCAATTTTCTGTCGAAAATGCATACAACGTCAAATATTTGACTCCGATCCGGTCGGCAGCAATCGTTATGCGCTTGACGGCTTTCATCCCGGAGTGATGACCCGCCGCACGTGGCAGTCCGCGATTTTTCGCCCATCGGCCATTTCCGTCCATAATAATCGCAACATGCCGGGGCACGTTGTCCAACGCTCGCGAATCAGCCTGCGGCATGGACGATTTGCCCAAATTGGCCCATAGTCGCTTGATCATCCAACTGCCTCCCAACCGAAATGAGAACAACCGATATGTCAATTGTAAACCTTATAGTCTGATAGAAGGTTAAAATATAACCCCGCCTGACGGTGGGGTCTCTTGCAAATTCGATTAGACTTCCATAATTTCCTTTTCTTTGGCCGACAAGATTTTGTCGACTTCGCCGATGAATTTGTCCGTCGTCTTCTGAATATCCTCCTGATGACGGCGGGATTCATCCTCGGAAATATCGGTTTTCTCCAGCTTCTTCACATCGTCGTTCGCGTCTCTGCGAATGTTGCGGATCGCGACCTTCGCTTCTTCGCCGAATTTTTTGGACATTTTCACCAGCTCGGCGCGGCGCTCTTCCGTCAGCGGCGGGATCGAGATGCGGATTGTCGCTCCGTCGTTGGAAGGAGTCAATCCCAAATCCGATTTCAAGATCGCTTTTTCGATGGCGGCCAGTGCCGATTTGTCCCAAGGCTGAATGAGCAGCGTGCGGGAATCCGGCGTGTTGATGTTCGCCAGCTGGTTCAGCGGCGTCAAAGCCCCGTAATATTCCGCTTGAACGCGGTCCAGCAAGGCGGGATTCGCTTTGCCGGCGCGGAGCGTCGCCAAATCGCGCTTGAGGGCGCCGATTGCCTTTTCCATCCGTTCTTCTGCATTTTTCTTAATCGCTTGCGGCATTATTTCGCACTTCCTTTCACGATGGTGCCGATTTTTTCTCCCAATACGACCCGTTTAATATTGCCGCTCTCGGTAATGGAGAAGACGATGAGCGGGATATTGTTATCCATGCAAAGCGAGGATGCCGTGGAGTCCATTACGCCCAAATTGCGGTTTAGCATATCCAAATACGTCAATTCCTCGAATTTTTCGGCTGTTTCGTCCTTGAACGGATCCGCGGAATAAACGCCGTCGACTTTGTTTTTGGCCATTAGAATGACTTCGGCTTCGATTTCCGCCGCCCGGAGCGCCGCAGTCGTATCCGTGGAGAAAAACGGGTTGCCCGTTCCCGCCGCAAAGATGACGACTCTGCCCTTCTCCAGATGGCGAATGGCGCGCCGCCTAATATAAGGCTCCGCGATTTGCTGCATGGCAATTGAAGTTTGAACGCGCGTTGGCACATCAATTTGCTCCAGCGCGTCTTGAAGGGCCAGCGAGTTCATGACCGTCGCCAGCATGCCCATATAATCGGCCGTAGCCCGATCGATCCCTTTGGCCGTCCCCGCGATGCCGCGCCAAATGTTGCCTCCGCCGACGACGATAGCCACCTCGACGCCAAGGTCGATCACTTCTTTAACTTGATTGGCAATGGAAGAAATCATTGAGGCTTCAATGCCGTATCCTTCCTGGCCGGACAAGGATTCTCCGCTGACCTTCAAAACGATGCGTTTATATACCGGATGTTCCAACGTTTATACCTCCATCTTGCACCTCGTTTACGAGGACAGTTCGTTATGATGCTGTGATGCAACGAAGGCGGGGCGGACGCCCCGCCCCGCCTGTGCGTTCGGATTAAAGTTTCGCTTGAGCCATAACCTCTTCAACGAAATTGTCTGTTTTTTTCTCGAGTCCTTCGCCCAGCTCGTAACGAACGAAGCGGCGGATGGAGATGTTTTCGCCGATTTTGCTAATCTTTTCGTTCAGCAGCTGATCGATCGTTTTGTCCGGATCTTTAATGAAGGATTGCTCCATCAAGCAATACTCTTCATAATATTTGGACATGCGGCCTTCCACCATTTTTTCGACGATGTGGGCGGGCTTGCCTTCGTTCAGCGCTTGCGCCTTCAAAATTTCTTTTTCCTTCTCGAGCTCTTCGGCCGGCACCTCGTCGCGGCGAACGAATTTCGGGTTGGCTGCCGCGATTTGCATCGCGATGTCTCTTGCAAACTCGCGGAATTGATCCGTTTTGGCGACGAAGTCGGTCTCGCAGTTCACTTCTACGATAACGCCGATGCGGCCTCCGGCATGGATGTACGATTCTACGACGCCTTCCGTCGCAATGCGGCCCGCTTTGTTGGCTGCGGCGGCAAGACCTTTCTCGCGAAGCACGGCGATCGCTTTATCGATATCTCCGCCCGCTTCCTCCAGCGCTTTTTTGCAATCGAGCATGCCTGCTCCCGTTCTTTCGCGAAGTTCCTTTACTGCGCTTGCATTAACTGCCATTAAGTAGCCCTCCTAGAAAAGTTCATCGGAATTTTGTTCAAAAAAAGGGCAGCGAGAGGTTTGCACCGTCTGACCACCCTTTGTTGCTTGCGTCGCATAGTCCCTGGCGGGAATTAAGCGGTTGTTTGCTCGCCTTGGTTTGCTTCCACGATCGCGTCAGCCATCTTCGACGTGAGCAGCTTAACCGCGCGGATCGCGTCGTCGTTGCCCGGAATGACGTAGTCGATTTCGTCCGGATCGCAGTTCGTGTCGACGATGCCGACAATCGGAATGCCCAGCTTGCGAGCTTCCGCTACCGCGATGCGCTCTTTGCGTGGATCGATGACGAACAGCGCGCTAGGCAGGCCTTTCATGCCTTTGATGCCGCCGAGGAACTTCTCGAGGCGCTCCTTCTCTTTGCGAAGGATGATAACCTCTTTCTTCGGCAGAACCTCGAATGTGCCGTCCTCTTCCCATTGCTCGAGCTGCTTCAGGCGATCGATACGCTTTTGAATCGTTTGGAAGTTCGTCAGCGTGCCGCCCAGCCAGCGTTGGTTGATGTAGAAATGTCCGCAGCGCTCGGCTTCTTCCTTCACGGAATCTTGAGCCTGCTTTTTCGTTCCGACGAAGAGAATCGTGCCGCCTTCGGCTGCAACGGATTTCACGAAGTTGTACGCTTCGTCAACTTTTTTAACCGTTTTTTGCAAATCGATAATGTAAATGCCGTTTCTTTCTGTGAAGATATAACGATCCATCTTAGGGTTCCAGCGACGAGTCTGGTGACCGAAGTGTACCCCGGCTTCGAGAAGCTGTTTCATGGAAATAACCGCCATCTCTTCAACACCTCCTGATTTGGTTTTGTGTTATCCTCCGCCGGTCTCATCTTTCGGCAAAACTCCCGCCGAGCGGAAGCACCCTTGTCGAAATTAACCAGCGTGTGTTTTTAACACCGACAATTAATATACCACAACTGTATAACCGGCGCAACCATTCATTAGCAGACCGCATAACGGGAGTCATCCAACCAAAAAAGCGGGCTATTCGCCGGCGTTGTCCGGCTCAAGCTCCGCTTGCAGCGCTTTCGCTTCGTCGGGGTTCAAAGGCTGGCCGGTCACGATCTTGACCGCCTCCTCCACGCCGATTCCTTCCCGAAACAAAAAATAACCGGCACGAACCCGTTTATTCGATCGTTTCATTTCGGTTACGAAGGCCGAAGCGGAAGCGATGATGCCGCGTTCGGCCAGCAGCTCGGCGGACTTTGCCAGACTCGTTCCCGGCTCGATGCGAACGACCAGCTCTCGCGCTACGCCGGCAGACGCGGCGTCGTCCGGAGACGGCTCCGCGTCGTCCGGCGAAGCCGTCCGTGCCGGGGCGGACTCCCCGTCCGCCCCAGCCTCGGCTCCGCCCGCTTTCGGAGCCGCTTCGTCGGAAGCGGCGGTCGGCGCGGGAGGCTCGCCGGCCTGTCCGGCAGACTCTTCGCCGCCGGCGGAGGAAGGCGAGGGCCCGCTCTCTTCCTCGATCAGACGATCGAAATCTTCCAGGCTTCGGCGGCCCGACTCGCCGATTTGAAACAGCTGCAGCAGCATTGCTCCAATGATAATGCCGACGCCGACGCCCATCATAAACGATCTTCGGTTAATCACGGGCAATCTCCTCCTGCTTGGCCAGCCCGATAATAAGCTGAACCTCGCCTTTGTTCATCCCGAGCTTTTTGGCGACTGCCTCGATGGACTTGCCTTCCGCGTACAACCGGAACAGCTCCGCGTACCGCGTCTGGATGGAATCCGGCTCGCGGCCCTCCCCGGCATCGCGGTGCCCGGAAGCCGTCTCCGGCTCGCCGGAGACGTCCGCTTCGCGAAGCTGCATGCCGCTCGTCGCGGAAGCCGCCGCCGCCGCGGCCTGCCGCGCAACCGCTCCGCGTTCCGCCTCGGCCGCCGCGGACTTCAGCTGCCGGAGCTCTTCCGCCAGATCGGCGCAGCGCTTTTCCAATTCGGCCATCCGCTTTGCCTGCCGCTCGGCATCCCGCTTGGCCGTCTGCTGCGCATCGGAAATGAGGCGGACGATCTCCTCGTTCTCCTTTTCCATGTTTTCCATGAACTGCTCCAGAGCCGTTTCCATCTGCACGGTAGTTTGACCCGCCTGGCCGGTTCGGTTTCTGGGCATGACGAAAGCGGCCGTCAACACCGCCGCTCCCACTATGACGATATATTGCCACGCCTCCATGGCTGCTCCCGCCTTTCCCGCTTCCTTGTGTCGTTATAATCGAATGTCGATGGATCGGCCCTTGTAAGGATGCGCCGGCTCCCCTTCGCCCTCTCCGCCGTCCGCGGAGACCGGTCTTTTTTTCTTCGAGCCTTTCCCGTACGTCCCGCCCTTGCCCTCTTCCCCATTCGTTTGGACCCGGGGTTTGGAGGAGCCTTCTACGGCCGCGTTCTGTTTGCGCATCTCTTCTATTTGCTTGGCGGCGCCCTGCTCCAAGATGTTTTGTTCCGTCACCGGTCTTTGCGCAGCCTGCTGCTGCATGTTGCCCAATTCCTGCGTCCTCGGTATCGCGATCTGCAAATCGAGAGGCCTGAATGTCATGCGTCAACTCCTTTCCGCGAAAGCCGGCCGTCCGGCCGCTGCCCCACCGCTGAAACCGCCTTCAGGCATGGTAAGGCAGCATAGCGATATCTCCCTCCATATATCGGAAAGAAATACGCTGCATACTGTCCTTGATAAACTTCGTATACCGGCCGATAACGATTTTGGTTCCTCCATAGACGACGCCGCTCACGTCGATTTTGGCGCGTCCCGTATCCTCCAGCTGCTTCTCGATTTCGAGCGAGCGGCTTTTCATTTCATCGATCTCGGCCGCCGTTTGCCGTTTCGTCGCATTCAGCTTTACCCGCATTGCGAGCCGGTCGGGCGACAGCTTGCCGGCCGCGGCCAGCTGATCGAGAATGACAAGCGCTTTTTCCGTCTTGTCCTGGCTGTCAAGCGACGATCGCAGCGACTGGCGAAGCTCCTGAAGCTCCTCCCGCAGCTGCGGATTGACGCCGACCTCGAGCGAAGTCGCCGTCGACATCGAATTGCCGACCGTCCTGGCGCTGATCTCCTCGCCCGCCTGAATGATGCCGCCGACGATCAGCCCTTTCGCTCCGGTGCAAGCGACGCTGCGGCCTGCTTTGACACTGGAATGCATAATGCTCTGGGAGACGAGCACATCCTCCCCCGCCGTCACATGGCCGTCCTGGATAAACGAGCAGCGCACATGGGCACCCGCCTTCACGTACCCTTTGTTGGCAGCCATAATGCCGCCCGTAATTTCGATGGAGCCGTCCGATTCCAGCTCCGCGCCCTCGACGCCTCCGACAATGCGGATGTCTCCCGACGCCTTGACGCGAAAGCCGCTGAGCACGTTGCCTCTGATGACGACGGTGCCGACAAAATCGATGTTCCCGACCCGGTAATCGACGTCGCCGTTCACCTCGTACACGGGAAACACGTTGATTTTGCCCTTGTCCGTCAGCGTGACCAGCCCGTCAATGGCCGCATACAGCGCCGTCCCATCGCCGCTTTGCACCACGTTTTTGCCGACTTTGAAACGCGCGGCTTTACCGTATACGGGCTGCAGCCGTTCTCCCGTCACGGTCATCCCTTCCGGACCGGCCGTCGGCGGCACCAGCTCGGCGATCAGTTGTCCTCTCTTCACGTTTTTCAGCCGGTTGACCTGCTTGAAGTCGACCTTTCCGTCATCGCCTTCCTCCGGCGGCCGGTGCTCTTCTTTCGCCATATCGTACTGGAAACGAATCGATCCGTCCCGGCCCGGCACGGTGCCCTGCCCTTGCGCGATCAACGTTTGTTCCTTGCAATATGCGAGCGGATTGCTGCTTATCTGTTCCAGCACATCGGTTCGGAGCCCATGGACAACCCCTTTGCTCCGTACAAAACGTTCCAGATCACTCGCCTGACAGGCAAATTCATCGCTCATTCTGCTGAATGTAACGAAGGCAGACAGCTTGTCCGCTGATGTGTGAATCCGCAAATAGGATTCGAGTTGGTGATTGTCCACCTTGCTCCTCCTCTCTAGTGCTGCATTAATTGTTCTTTATGTTTAGCCAGCGCGCCTCTCAGCCTCAAAATGGCCTTGGAGTGCAGCTGGGAAATTCTCGACGGGGACAGCGACATCACTTCCGCGATCTCGCTCAGCGACAGCTCTTCGTAATAAAACAGGGAAATGACCGTTCTTTCCTTTTCGGTCAACCGGTCGATCCCCTTGACCAACGATTCCTTCAAATAAAATTCATGCACTTTATAATCCGGATTTTTCGCTTTGTCGTCCACCAGCATCGTCAACCGGGTTTCGGATTCCTCTTCCCGGATCGGATCCTCCAGCGAACAGATCGCGGCCACCGAAATATCCTGCAGCATGGCCGCAAATTCCTTTTCGGACACTTGCAAATAAGCGCTCACCTCGGCGTCGGTCACCGAGCGCATATATTTTTGCTCCAGCACCTGATAGGCGTCCTCGACTCGCTTGGCCTTCTCGCGGACCGACCGGGGCACCCAATCGCCCTGGCGCAAGCCGTCGATAATCGCCCCGCGGATCCGCCATGAAGCATACGTTTCAAACTGCAATCCGCGCAAGTAATCGAATTTTTCGATCGCGTCGATCAAACCCATGACCCCGTTGCTGGCCAAATCCTCTTTCATCACGTTTTTGGGCAGCCCGATCGCCATCCGGTTCGTCACATAGTCGACCAGAGGCAAATAGTGCTCGATCAAGCTTTTTTTGGCCTCCAGGTCGCCGTATTCTTTCCATGCCTGCCACATCTGGATGTTAGTCAAATGAGGCGTCTTGAGCTCTGTCATCGACTCACTCTCCTGTCAAGTGACGTATTGCTTTGGCCAGTTCGTCCGGCCCTTTGTCCTGCGCCGAAACGAGCTTGGGAGGCGTCAGCGGACGAAAGGGCACGGCTTCCGCCTGCCCGGCCGGACCGTTTCCTTCGGCTCCGCCGGTCTCCTCGCCGTTCAAGCGGGATTTCAGCAGGTCGTTCAAGTCGTCGCGGTCTTCGGGCGTGACGAGATCGAGCGCCGCTCCTTTGGCCGTATCCTCCGCAGGCGGTTCGCCGACGATGGCGGGCGGCCGCAATATAAAAGCCAATACGGCGCGCATGCCGTATGCGACGACGAAAAAAGCGATGAACGCGTATATTCCCCGCAGCAGGACAACGGACCAAGGATTGTTGCCGAATGAAAAAAGTATCGTAAGAACCGTTCCGAAAAGGCCGAATCCGGCATTCCACCGCCAAGTTCCAAGCATGTTAAATCTCCTTTACGCCAAGCTGCACGCTCCTGATCAACAAACTGCCGCTCAAGCAATTCAATTCAATGGTCCTGCCGTAATTGCCGCCCGTATCCCGGGCAAGAATCGGAATTCGGTACCGCTCTAGAACGGCCGTGCATGATTCGACGTTGCGCGGACCGATCCGCAGCGAATCCGAGCCGCCGGTCAAGGCGAACATCTGGGCGCCCCCCGCCATCTTGGCGACCAGCCGCTCCAGCCTCGCGCCCGCATCCGACATCCGCGCAAGCAGCTCCGGTATCGCTGTGTCCGCATACTTGGCGACATTGATCTGCGCCTCCCTGGCTATGTCGGAGGAAGGCAGCATCACATGGGCCATGCCGCCGATGCCCCGAACCGGATCGAACAGCGTAAGTCCGACGCATGAACCGAGGCCGGTCGTCTTGAGCAGACCGCCGGCGGCGACGTTCAAATCCGCCATTCCGACCTTGACGACCAATTGCTGTTCCATCATTCCGTATCGACTCCCAGCGCCTTGAAGATTTTGTCGAAGGAGTCCGGATCGGGAATAAGGAAAAAGTGGCCTTCCAGCGATTTGTGATCTTCCAAAAATTTAGTTTCAATCAGCAGGGCGGAATCGCCCATCTCACCGTATTGCATCAAGCCGTAGCTCAGGATAGCTCCGGCCATGTCCATCGCGACGGCGGGTACCGAGGGCTGCAGCTGGAGCCTTGTAAAATCCGCCAGGGAGGATAAATACGAGCCCGCCAAAATATTGCCGATTTCGCAAAGCGCCGACAGCTCCAGCTCCGAATAAGGCGCGTCCGCCTGCAGCTTCATCGAAAGCAGCTGTTCCAGCATCGATCTTGCGGAATGCTCCTCGATAATGAAAAACATGTTGCCCGGCGCGTCTCCCTCGACCCGCAAAAATGCGGCGATGACGATTTGCTCCGAGCCGCCTACCCTCTCCGCCACTTCTTCGAAAGGAAGCAGGCTCACCTTCGGAACGGCCATGTCGACCGGCTTGTCCAGCAGCTTGGACAGCGCGGTCGCCGCGTTGCCCGCCCCGATATTGCCGACTTCCTTCAGCACGTCGAGCTCGAACGCCCGAAATTTCTCGAATTGGGCCACGTTATACCTCAAGCTGCTCAAGCTGAATGATCTCGTTTTTGTTCAGCACCTCGGACAGGTTCAGCATGATGAGAAGCCGTCCTTCGCCCAGCTTGGCAATGCCGCGCAAATATTTGGCTTTGATGCCGCCTACGATTTCCGGCGGAGAATCGATCGTGTCCGAATCGATGTCGATGACGTCGTTGGCGCTGTCGACGATAAATCCAACCTCCAGATCGGCTACCGCGACGACGATGATGCGCGAATTTTCGGTCGGTTCCGTTTCGGGCAGCTGAAACCGCCCTCTGAGATCGATGACCGGTACGACGACGCCGCGCAAATTGATGACGCCTTTAATGAAGGATGCCGTCTTGGGCACACGAGTGATCGGGGACATTCTTTCGATCGTCCGAACCTTGTCCACTTCGATGCCATATTCCTCCGAGCCAAGCGCAAACACGATAACCTTCAATTCTTCTCCCATGTTGAACCCTCCCCTATTTGATCAATGCGTTAGGATCGATAATTAGCGCAACTTGCCCGTCTCCCAATATCGTAGCGCCGGATACGGCCGGGACATTCGTCAAGTAGCCGCCGAGCGACTTGAGCACGATCTCGTTCTGGCCGATAAACTCGTCGACCATGACCGCCGCCCACTTATCGCCCTTCTGAATGACGATAATTTCCGTTTCCGCTTCGTTCGTTTCCGAATAGTCCGGCGATTCCAGCACCTGGCTGAGCGAGACGAGCGGGATGACCGAATGGCGGAACTCGATCATCTGATTGCCGTGCACGTGCAAGATGTTCGAACGTTGAATAATGCCCGTTTCTACGATAGAAGAAAGCGGTATGGCGTACTTTTCCGAACCCAGCTTGATCAGCATGGCCGAAATAATTGACAGCGTAAGCGGCAGCTGAACCGAAAACTTCGTTCCTTTGCCGGGGGCGGAATGTACGGTGACATTGCCTCCCAGCGACGTAATCTTGGTCTTGACGACGTCAAGTCCTACGCCGCGCCCGGAAATATCGGATATTTTGTCTGCCGTGCTGAAGCCCGGCGCAAAGATCAGGTGATGAATGTCTTCCGTCGTCAGCTTTTTGGCTTCCTCTTCCGTCACGACGCCGTTTTTGATGGCGGTTTTGAGCACTTTCTCGGCGGCAATGCCCCGGCCGTCTTCTTCGACTTCAATAAAAACATGGTTGCCGCTGTGGTAAGCCCGCAGATTGACCGTCCCCGTTTCCGGCTTGCCGGCGGCAATGCGGTCCTGAACCGTCTCGATGCCGTGGTCGACGGAGTTGCGAAGCAAGTGAACGAGCGGGTCGCCGATTTCGTCGATTACGGTGCGGTCCAGCTCCGTCTCCGCGCCCGTGATGACCAGATCGATTTTTTTGTCCAGCGATTTGGCCAGGTCTCTGACCATGCGGGGGAACCGGTTGAACACCGAATCGACGGGTACCATGCGCAGCTTCATCACAATGTTTTGCAGGTCGGAGCTTACTCTCGCCATATGCTCGACCGTTTCGGTCAATTCCGGCTTTTTGATCTCGCTGGCGAGCTGTTCCAGCCTGACGCGGTCGATCAGCAGTTCGCTGAACAGGTTCATCAGCGTATCGAGCCGTTCGATGTCGACGCGAATCGTCCTGGCGGCTACTGCCCCACCGGCTCCGGCGGCGGCCGCAGGCTTCCGTGCGGGAGACGGTTCGCGAGCCGGGGCAGGTTCCGAAGCGCCGGCTCCCGCGGATCCGTTCTCCTTCGGCGCCGTTTCCGCGGCGGCCGCGGCAGGAGCGGCGGCGAAGGACGACAGCGATTCCTCGTCCAGAATCGTCACCTGTACGTCTTCCACTTCCGAAATGCCCGCGATCTTTTCTTTCAGCTGATCGCCGGTCATCGTGGATATCGTAAAGATCGAGAACGATTGGTCGAATTTCTCCTGCTCCAAATCTTGAACGGACGGCTCCGACTTGACGACTTCTCCGCTGCGTTCCACAACGTCGAATACCATATAGGCTCGGGCCGCCTTCAGCACGCACGACTCGTTCAGCGTCACCCGGATGTAATAGGCCTGGTGCCCGCTTTCGATCGATTGAAGCAGCACGGACGATTGAAACTGGTCAAGCGGCGCACCGCCGCCCGCGCTTGGGGACCCGGCCGGCGCGGAAGCCTGACCGGCGTCCGAGCTGGAATAATCGCCCTTGACGATCTTTTGGAGAGATTCGACGATCGCCTTTACGTCCGCGCTGCCGCTCCCGCCGCCGACGATATCCTGCACCATCGTCTCCAGCGCGTCCAGTCCTTTAAACAAAGTATCGAAAATAAAGCTGTCCATCGCGAGCTTGCCGTTGCGCACCAGATCCAGCACGTTTTCCATCTCGTGGGTAAGAGACGCCATATCCTCGAACCCCATCGTGGCCGACATCCCCTTGAGCGTATGGGCGGAACGGAAGATGGACTGCACGATGGTCAAATCTTGAGGCGAGCCTTCCAATTGAAGCAGGTTTTCGTTCAACGATTGAAGATGGTCGTTCGATTCATCGATAAACATGGACAAATACGCATTCATATCCATTGGCCAAGCACCTCCTGTTAGTATGATTGCATCCGCTTATTCCTGCTGCCCGGTCAATTCAACCAGCCGATGAGCAATCTGATGGAGCGGTACGACGGACTGCACGAAGCCGCCTTCGATCGCCGAACGGGGCATGCCGTACACGACGCAGGTTTCTTCCGATTCGGCCATCGTGGATACCCCGCCTCCTTCCGCCAGCTGCTTCATTCCTTTCGCCCCGTCGCTGCCCATGCCGGTCATCAGCACGGCGTGCCGCTTCAATTCGCGGAACGGCAGCAACGATTCGAACATGACGTCGACGGAAGGGCGATGGCCGTTGCGCTGCGGCTCGTCCGACAACGCGATCGTATAGCCGGAGCCGTCCTTGCTCAATTGCAAATGGCGGCCTCCCGGCGCGATATAAACCGTGCCTGCGCTTACGCGCATGCCATGCTCCGCTTCCACGACCTGCAGCGGGCTGAAGCTGTCCAGTCTCTGCGCCAGCGATTTCGTAAATTTTGGCGGCATATGCTGGACGACCAGCACCGGCGCCGGGAAATCGGCAGGCAGCGAGCTGATGACTTCATGCAGCGCTCGCGGTCCGCCCGTCGAAGTACCGATCGCCACAATTTGCCGGAACGTCGCGGAACCGATTTTTTTGCCCGCCGGGGGCGGCGCGTTGTGCGATGCCTCCGGTTTTGCCGGAGGAGCAACCTTATTGTCCTTCGACTTCTCCAACGTTCCGGCCGGACGCTGCGGTGCTTTGGCCGCCGCGGGCGGAACCGGTGCCGGAGGAGCCTGCGGCCCGCTCTTGGCAGGGGATTTCGCGGGTTTTTCCGTTAATTTATGTAAAGGGGGTGCCAGCGGCCCGGCGGAACGTCCGGCGTCCGGTTTGACGGCGGGCTTCGGCCCGCTTGCCCGGGCGGAACCGTCGATGGCTGGCGCAGCCTCTTGTTTTGGCGGATTCGTCCGCGATTTCGCCCGCTTCAAGCTGACGGCCACCCTCAGCTTCTCGAGCAGCAGTTCTCCCACTTGGCGGATGTCGTCCGTCACCGGACTGGTCGGCTTGCGGATAAAGTCGAGCGCTCCGTATTGCAGCGCCCGGATCGTATCCCGGGTATTGGCTTCGCTGATGCCGGACAACATGATGACGGGCACCGGGTTGTCCTTCATAATGAGCTGCAGCGCGTCGATGCCGTTCATGACCGGCATTTCCAGATCCATCGTGATCGCGTCCGGCTTCAGCCTGGCCGCCTCCGCCACCGCTTCCGCTCCGTTCGATACGGTGCCGGCGATTTCGAATTGCGTGTCCTGCATAATCAGATCGCTGACAATTTTGCGCATGAAAGCGGAGTCATCGACAACAAGTATGCGATAAGGTGCCATCGTTTTCCTCCATTCCAAAGGATCGTTACGAAAGTCTGAACAATTTATGAAGAAATCCTTTGACGCCTCCCCGCTCCACGCGGGCTTGCGGTATGTCCAAAAAACGTCCGGCAATTTGTTTAACGGCTGCCGCGGCTTCCGAATCCGGGTACAGTACGACGAACGGCACCTGCCGCTTGACCGCCTTCGGCACATGCGGGTCGTCCGGAATCATGCCCAGCGACGGCAGCTCCGCTTGCAGAAAACGTTGCGTGACCAGGCTGATCTTGTCCGCCGTTTCCTTCCCTTCCCTTCGGTCCGCGGCCCGATTGACGATCAGCCTGAAGTCGACGGACATCTCCATCGCCTTCACCATTTTGATCAGCGCGTATGCATCCGTGATCGAAGTAGGCTCCGGCGTCGTGACGACGACCGTCTCCTGAGACGCGGCGATAAACCGCACCGTCTCTTTGGATAACCCCGCGCCCGTATCGAACAATATAATGTCGTATTGGCCGTGCAGCTTTTCGATCTCCTCGGCGAACCGTTCCAGCTGTCCGGGCGTCAGTTCCAGCAGATCCTTGAATCCGGAGCCCCCCGCAATATAATGGATGCCTTCCGGTCCGACGCCTACAATGTCCCATATCGTCTTCTCGCGCTTGAGCAAATGATACAAGCTGTACGGAGACGAAATGCCCATCAGCACATCGATGTTCGCCATGCCGATATCGGCGTCGAAAACGAGAACCTTCCGGCCCATCCGCTGCAGCGCGATGGCAAAATTTAAGCTGAAATTGGATTTGCCGACGCCTCCTTTGCCGCTGGTCACCGTAATGACGCGAGTTTGCTTGCGGTCCTGAAGAAGCTCCTGCTGTCTGATTAAATGCCGCAACGCCTCCGCTTGATCATTCATCGCTCCAATCTCCCAATAAAAGCTCGATATATTCGCTCAACCGAAAACGGTGGATATCGTCCGGCACGTTCTGCCCGCTGGCCGTATGGGTCGGAAGCAATTCGTATTTCATGACCAAATTGAATACCGCCCCGTAAACCGTCGTTTCGTCCAGCTTCGTGAACAGCACTTTGCGGACGCCGTACTTGCTGAACCGGTCGGCGATCATGTCCATATCCTTCGACTTGCCGGTCAGGCTCAGCACCAGAACGGTTTCGCTCGGCTCGTTCGACTGCAGCAGGCTGTTCACTTCCGAAACATGCAGCTCGCTTCGAAAATTTCTTCCGGCGGTATCCATCATGATGAGCTCGCAGTGCGCAAGACCTTTGTAGGCCTTAGGCAAATCCATCGGAGAAAAGACGACCTCGATCGGGACGTTCAAAATATTCGCATACGTTCGCAGCTGGTCGACAGCCGCAATCCGATACGTATCGGACGTAATAAAGCCGACTTTTTTCCCTTTTTTGATCGAATAGTCCGCGGCCAGCTTTGCGATCGACGTCGTTTTTCCGACGCCCGTAGGACCTACGAAATGAACGACTCTCGCATGGCCGTCGATTTCCCCGTTAGTAAACGGCTCCATCCAGCGCGCAAGCTGTTCCGAGGCGAGCCTCCACACCTCCTGCCTGCCGAATGTTCGGTCCGCCAGTTTTTGCTCGGCCAGCAAATGATCAACCAGCTTGTCAACCCATGCGGGCTCCATCTCCTGCTCCAGCAGCCTTTCCTTCAATGCGAGCAGCGGCTCCGACAGCGATCTTAAATCCATTTGCTGCTTCGTCAGTTTAGCCATATATTCCCGCAGCTCGCGAATTTCGTTGACGATGAATTGCTCGCGGTCCATGCGGTAACTGTCCGGCGGCGCCTGGCTTTCGACGGCGGGCTGCGGTGCAGCCGCGGCCGCCGATGCTGCTG